>Ga0070667_100000303_pt1 | contig 54861 bp, 41 predicted proteins | sample KBSS33metaG_FD_64659 | JGI IMG/M metagenome (GOLD analysis project Ga0070667, IMG submission 64659) | Switchgrass rhizosphere microbial communities from Kellogg Biological Station, Michigan, USA - KBS S3-3 metaG | ecosystem: Host-associated > Plants > Roots > Rhizosphere > Soil ...
CGATCAGGACTATGCGATCGACGGCATCGCAAGCTCCATCAGCACCGGCCTGCAGCTCGACTTCGGGGTCGACGTCATGGGCAACGTGCAGGCCGCGTCGGTTCCCGCCAGCGGCGGCGGTTCCTCGCTGATCGCCCCGAGCGGCGGCACGGCGACCGTGCACCTGTACAGCTAGGACTAAGGGGTCAGGTACATTTTGCATCGACGGATGACGGCGGGTTCTTGCGAGGCCTGCCGCGGTCTCGGAGCGCCGTGGAACGTGCGAGCATCTGTTCAATGGCTTGCTGGAACCGCGCGGAGCCGTAGACCTTCTGTTGCTGGAGATGCCCTCGTAGTTCCGTGAGTTCCTGCGGGGCAATGCTTTCTCGAACCAGCGCTTCGTAGGTTGTTCTGCGCGTGACGGGGTCGGCTCCGAGCGCGAGAAAGGCGGGGTGAGGAGAGATGACCGCATCGTCTGCTCCTGATGCGTTGCAAGCGTGGCTGGACCAGCGATAGTCAGCGGGGGTGGCGACCATGCCGGCCCGGACCGGATTCATTTCGATGTAGCGATAGCAACTGAGCACGTAACGATCAGTATCGACCAGGCACGACTTGAATCTCCCTTCCCACAACGTTCCCGTGCGGCCGTGTAACGCATTGAAGCCGCTGACGTAGCGGCGCCCTAGTTGCTGCATCATTGCTGATACGCCAGGGGCCTCCATCGGCGTTGCGAGCAGATGAACGTGGTTGGTCATTAGGACGTAAGCGTGGATCGCGCAGCGATTGGTGAGGCTCGCCTCGCGCATCGCCAGCAGGTAGCGCTCTCGATCCGTGTCGGTGTAGAAGCAAGCCTGTCGATCGTTGCCACGCTGGACGATATGCTGTGGAATGCCCGCGAGGGCGAGGCGCGGTTGGCGAGCCATGGTCGACGAGCCGGACGAACAGGAGGCTATCTTCATCGCGTCTGGGCCCCTATATTCCCTTGCAGTAACGATTAACGAGGAGAGTGGGTAATGAAAGGAGCTGCGCGCTTAGCGGTTCAGTTCGTGCTGGCTCTGGGATTAATTTACTTATTTTTTTTATGGATTCCATGGCTGGTATCTCAACCAATCGAGAGTATTTCTGAAATTAGTGCTTCGCATGGAGATATTCCTAGTGGTGCAAGATCATTTACTGTATCGCATGGTAAGGTAAATTTCCGAATGCTCGGGACTGTGGGGCAGGAGCCGCTATTGTTTGGGGTGCTGACCTCGGCTTTAGTGGTTGATTTCGTTCTTTTGATTTTATCTTTCCCAAAGGATATGCGAGGCCGGCCGAATAAGGGGTCAGGTTCATTTTCAGAGCCTGGGCGGCCGTCCGATCGGTAGTTCACGATAATGAATGTAAGTGATCGTAGATAGGCGCGTACGGAAATGAACCCGCCATGGTCGGTGAGCCGGACGAAGAGGAGGCTATCTTCATCGCGTCTGGGCCGCCGGCCGATCGGCAGTTCACGATCGACGGTGTAAGTGATCGCCGATAGACTGTCGAAAAAATGAACCTGACCCCATTTCTCCCTAACGAACCGCCCGAGTGATCGGATCGTGACACTCACTGAGGCTAGTATGAGCATTCCGACGTTGAAGGTGATTTCGGAATATTTTGAATCTGGAAGAGTGAAGGTTGAATATTCTATATCTGAGGGAAAGCTAGAGGGTGTTCGGCGTCAATGGCATGAAGAAGGGCATATAATGTCAGAAGTTGAGTTTCATTCTGGGGTGCGGAATGGCGTGTTGCGGGAGTGGAATAAGAGAGGGCAATTGATTTTGTCCGCTTCAGTAAGAGATGGAGAGTTCGATGGCGATTACAAAAGTTGGTGGGATTCCGGTGGTGTGAAAGAAGTTGGCGTCTATACGAAGGGTGAGCGCCAGCCCGGCTATCGTTGGTATCGTGCCGACGGATCGCTCTGGAGTGAGTCATAGCGGATAAGCAGATAAGGGGCTGCCAGATATGGGGGCGCGCTTTTTCATCGGCGGGTGGAAAAATAGGTGGTGGAGTGCTTTTATGAGGCTGTTCGTCGAACCATCTGGCCGTTTCAAGCCTCGATAGAAAAGCACTCTGCCCGCCATTTCTCATCGGTCCTTGATGACTTCTACGTGCTCATCAATCTGCAGCAGCAAATCTCGCAGCAATCCGGACACCCCCGTTAAAGTCTGATCACAGATCAAGATCCGATCACCACCGGTCATCGCTTTGCCAGCGACCTCCATCAAGTCGATGACGGCGAACGACCAGTCCCGAAGGTTGAGGTAGCGGCCGATCGCGTCGAGGCGATCCGAAGGGGTTATCGAGGAATTGAACGACGACGCTGCGAGCGCGGCCGAGGACTGCTTGGACATGCTGGACTCCCGTGTGGTTTGGAGTCCGCCCGCCTCGACGCCAATCGAAGGGGACGGACGACGCGAGATTGGCGTACCGGACACAGGACCGGCGAGCCCGAAGGCTCTCCCGCGCCGTCCGTCACAAACTAGGACAGCACGTGCCACGCCGATGGCAGGCATGAAAAAAGCGCCGGCATCGACGATGGGCGCTTTCGCGCCTGTGTAACCGGGACGCCAATCCCGATCGCTGCATCCACAGCGACAGTGAGACCTTGCTCTCGGCGGTCTTCGATGTCAATGCAAGCGGACTAGCCCAAGCGCGCGACGTAGAAGGCTGGAAAACGCGATGTGGCCGGCGTTTCGGTGGTTATGGCTGCCTTCTACAAACACGGCGTCGATACTCTTGTTTGCAATCGGCAGAAGCACACTAGGCCGGCGCGAGTCGCATCGAAGCGATGTTCTTCCGTGGCAGGGCTTTGCTTGGACCAAAAGCATCGCGACTGAAGTCGCTCCCACCGCGCGTTGCGGGTTCGCCGAAGCATCGCCGTCATGGTTGGGTGTCGCCATGCGTGCAGTGCAGGCTAGCTCCCGCACGGCTGTCGTGGGCGTATCCATGGCGCCCACGTCGCTGCGAAGACGTGACCGCCGGCCGCACCCGCACAACCTTCACGCGCGTCGGCATCGCTCACCCGGATGAGCATCGCTGCCGTGCAACCCAACCTCAGCCAATCACGCCCAGCTTCTTCCCGATCTTCACAAACGCCTCCACCGCCCGATCGATCTGCGCGTGCGTATGCGCCGCGCTCATCTGCGTGCGGATGCGCGCCTGGCCTTGCGGGACGACGGGGTAGAAGAAGCCGATCACGTAGATGCCTTCGGCGAGCAGTTCTTGCGCGAACGCCTGGGCCAGCTTGGCGTCGCCGAGCATCACCGGGGCGATCGGGTGCGTGCCGGGGCGGATGTCGAAGCCGGCGTCGGTCATGCGCTTCCTGAAATACAGCGCGTTGTCGTTGACCTTGTCGCGCAGGGCGGTGCTCGACGAGAGCATCTCGAACACCTTGATGGATGCGGCGACCAGCGGCGGCGGCAAGGTGTTGGAGAACAGGTACGGGCGCGAGCGTTGGCGCAGCAGGTCGATGATGGCCTGGCGCCCCGTGGTGAAGCCGCCGGAGCCGCCGCCGAGCGCCTTGCCGAGTGTAGAAGTGAACACGTCCACTTCGCTCATGACGCCGTGGAGTTCCGCCGAGCCGCGGCCGGTCGGACCGACGAAGCCGGTGGCGTGCGAGTCGTCGACCATCAGCAGCGCGTTGTACTTCTTCTTCAGTGCGACGATCTGGTCGAGCTTGGCGATGTAGCCGTCCATCGAGAACACGCCGTCGGTCGCGATCAGGCGCGTGCGCTTGTCCTGCGTTTCGGCGAGGTGCTTTTCGAGTTCGGCCATGTCGCCGTTGGCGTAGCGGCGGCGTTCGGCCTTGCACAGGCGGATGCCGTCGATGATCGAGGCGTGGTTCAGCGCGTCGGAGATCACCGCGTCCTGCTCGCCGAGGATCGTCTCGAACAGGCCGCCGTTGGCGTCGAAGCAGCTGGTGTAGAGGATGGTGTCGTCGGTGCCGAAGAACGTCGAGATGGTTTTCTCGAGCTGCTTGTGCAGGTCCTGCGTGCCGCAGATGAAGCGCACCGAGGCGAGGCCGAAGCCGTGCGTGTCGAGCGCATCCTTCGCCGCCGCGATGATGTCCGGATGATCGGCGAGGCCGAGATAGTTGTTGGCGCAGAAGTTCAGCACCTCGCGGCCGTCGTTCGTCGTGATCGCAGCGGACTGCGGCGAGGTGATGATGCGTTCGGTCTTGTAGAGGCCCTGTTCGCGGATCGAGTCGAGCTCGCCTTCTAGGCGGGAACGCGCGCTGTAGTCCATGGATGCACCTGTGGGTTGATCAGGCGCGCATTGTCCGCGATCGCGTGCGATACGTCAGCCGCCGTGCGATGAGCGCGGCGTCGCGACGACGAGGTCAGGCAGGGCGCGCCGCCGGCACTTCGTCGCTGGTCACATTCGGATGCGCGCTGCGTGCGCGTCCGATGCGCAGCAGCGGGCGTTCGATCAGCCGGTAGGAGAGGTCGGCGACGACGCAGCTCACCAGCAGCAGGATCGGCACGATCCACGGTAGGCGATAGCCGGGGATACGATCGAACGCGTGTGCGGCGCTCAGCCATTGCAGGAGCGGGTAGTGCCACAGATAGACGCCGAAACTGATCAGACCGAGATAGCGTAGCGGCCGGTTGTCGAACAGCTCGAGGGCAAGAGGGCTACCCGCCGCGGCGGCGAATAGCATCAGCGCGACCGCGGCGCCGACGACGCCGTGCCAGACGAACACCAGCCAATGCCCCTGCCAGTAGGCTTCGTAGTTGATCTGCGACAGCGTGAGCATCGTCACGATGCCAGCGATGCCGAGGACGAACAGCGCATCGGCCGTACGAGCACCGGGAAGGCGGCCGGCGACCGCGGCGCGGCCGTAGGCATAGGCCGCCAGCATGCCGAAGACGAACTGATCGAGGCGCCCAGGTATCTGCTCCAGCACGAGTACCTTGTGCGGAATGTCGGCGGCGGGATCGAACATCAGGTGGCGGTAGATCTGCGTCTCGATGATGGCGAGCAGCAACAGCACGATCCACCAGCGCGGGCGCAGCAGGAAGGCGAGCACGGGCAGCACGAGGTAGAAGCAGAACTCGATCGACAGCGTGTAGGTGACCGCGTTGAGCGGCGTCACGCCGGAATGACCGAAGTTGAACCAGAGGACCAGATTGCCGAGCAGTTGTCCGACTCCGGGCCACACGCCGATGCCGAAGACGCCGGCGAGGATCAGCAGCACCGCGATCTGCGTGTAGTAGGCCGGGAAGATGCGCAGCACGCGGCGCTGCCAGAACGTGCCGAGCGCCGGCCGCGGAGCCAGCCCCATCTGCCAGCTGACGAACGGCAGGCTGAGCAGGAACGCCGACAGCGTGAAGAAGATATCGACGCCGGTCCACCCGCCGGAGAAGGCCGGGGTCAGGTTGATCCCATAGTCCTCATTGCCGATCACCATCGCGCGCGGCACGGCTTCGACCCACGCGTGATAGAGCAGCACCCAGAACGCGGCGAAACCGCGCAAGCCGGTCAGCACGGGGATTTCGGTCGATATCGTGGATCGGGTCGCGGACATGGATGGCTGGGTCGTCGCACGGCGGTGGCGGCGCGTGGCGCCGACGGCAAGCGCAGAGTTTAGCGGTGGGCTCGCGTGGCGGGTATGTGCTGGCGAGAAGCGTGTGCTTCCGTACGGACGGCGTGCATCGGCTGCCCAGTTGTCGTCATTCCCGCGAAAGCGGGAATCGCTTTTCTACGGCGAATGCAGGTCATCCCTTGGCTGTGTAGCGGAAGAAAAGCAATTGGATTCCCACTTTCGCGGGAATGACGGCAATGGGGACGGGATTGATAGCGCCGGATGTGGGAACGGCAGCGCTGGATGCGGGAGTAGCGCTCGATGTGGGAGTGGCAGCGCTGGATGTGGGAATCGCGGCGCCCGATGTGAGAGCGATGGCAACGGACGCGGGAACGATGGCAATCGATGCGCAGGTGACGGCAGCGGATGAGAGCGATAGCGCTCGCGGGCGCGCTCACCATGGGGGCGACGCCTTCAGGCCGCAGCCGTTGTCGGCGTGCCAGGTCCCCTTGGCGTCCCGATCACCCGCCCGTGAACGCACCATAGCGGCGCAGCCGCTGGTAGCGCCGATCGAGCAAGGCCTTGTCGTCCAGCGGCTCCAGCTCGTCGAGCTGGTTCAGCAGCACGGCCTTCAGGCGGATCGCCATCGAGCGCGGGTTGCGGTGCGCGCCGCCGAGCGGCTCGCGGATGACCTTGTCGACGAGGCCGAGTTCGAGCAGGCGCGACGCCGTCAGTCCGAGCTGCTCGGCTGCATCCTTCGCGCGTTCCGCGGTCTTCCACAGGATCGAGGCGCAGCCTTCCGGCGTGATCACCGAGTAAGTGCTGTATTCGAGCATGTTGGTGACGTCGCCGACGCCGATCGCCAGTGCGCCGCCGGAGCCGCCTTCGCCGATCACGGTGCAGATGATCGGCACGCGCAGGTCGGCCATTTCGAGCAGGTTGCGCGCGATCGCCTCGCTCTGCCCGCGCTCCTCGGCGCCGACGCCGGGGTAGGCACCCGGCGTGTCGATGAAGGTCAGGATCGGCAGGTCGAAGCGCTCGGCCAGCTGCATCAGGCGCAGCGCCTTGCGATAGCCCTCGGGGCGCGGCATGCCGAAGTTGCGCTTGATCTTCGACTTGGTGTCGCGGCCCTTCTGGTGGCCGATCACCATCACGCTGCGATCGTTGATGCGGGCGAGGCCGCCGACGATGGCGGCGTCGTCGGCATAGGTGCGGTCGCCGGCGAGCTCGTGGAATTCTTCGCAGATCACGCCGACGTAGTCGAGCGTGTAGGGCCGCGCCGGGTGGCGCGCGACCTGGGCGACCTGCCACGGCGACAGGTTGCGGAAGATCTCCGCCGTCTTCGTTTTCAGCTTGCCCTGCAGCGTGGCGATTTCGTCTTCGATGTTGAAGGCCTGGCCGTGGCTGGCATGACGCAGCTCCTGGATCTTGGCGTCCAGGTCGGCGATCGGCTGTTCGAAATCGAGGAAGTTGGGGTTCATTCGCTGATGTTCGCGCCGGGTGGCGGGCGCAAAGCGGCGAGTATAGCGGCTCGGTCGGACGCGGTCAGGATTCCGCCCACCGCGCGGCGGACGCGGCGGGGCCGTTCGGCATGGCCGAAGGAGAAGGCGCCGCGGTCGCTTGCCGCGGTTCTAGCGCAGCGACCAGATCACGTTCAGGCCGATCGATCGCTCCTGCGCGAACGTCGAAAGCGCATCCGCCGTCGCGTAGTACTGCTCGTCGAACGCGTTGCGCACGTAGAGCTGCAAGTCCAGCCTCGGCGTGACGTGATAGCGCAGATCCGCGTCGACGACGTCGACGGATGCGCGCTCGACTTCCTCGAAGCCCGGGCGCCGCACGCTCCAGCGATGACTGTAGCGCGCGCCCATGCTGACGGCGGCGAGGTCGTACTTCGCCTCCAGCGCGGCCGTCACGGGCGGTATGCCGTAGAGCGGCGTGCCGTCGCCGTCCTTGCCGCGAACGGCGGCGGCGGTCGCTCGCAGCGACAAGCCGCTGCTCGGCGTCCAGCCGAGTGCGGCTTCGACGCCGTGGAGTTTCCCCTTGCCGACGTTCACATAGCCCTGGATGTCGGGCTGCAGTTCGATCAGTTGGATCAGGTCGTCGACGTTCATTCGCCAGGCATGGATTTCCGTGCCCCAGTCGCCCGCCTGCCAGGCATAGCCGAGGTCGGCGCCGAGCGAATGCTCCGAGCCCAGGTTCGGATTGCCGACAATGCCGCCCTGCGCGGTGACGCCGGTGTAGAAGCGCTCCTCCAGCGTGGCGAAGCGATATCCCGAAGCAAGGTTCAATGTCCAACGGCTCGACGGCGTCGGCGTCCACAGTGCGCCCGCGGTGAATGCGCTGTCGGAGTCGTCGGAGTCCGCGCCGGCCTGGTGCTGCTCGACGGACGTGAAACGGCCGCCGAGTTCCAGGGCGAACTGCGGACTCAGGCGCCAGTCGGTCAAGGCGAACGCCGACCAGGCATCCTCGCTGGCGTTGCGCAGGCTGTAGGTGCGGTCGTGCACCGTCTGCACCGCGTCGTAGCCGGTGACGTCGCGCCGGCCGAGGTATTCGATGCCGATGTCGTTGTTGAAGTCGCCGATGTCGAATGCCTGCTGCACGGTCGCGCCGACGTCGGTGCTGCTGATCGCGGCGAACGTGTCCGGCGTGTTCGGTCGCCGGTTGCGTGTGCCCAGATACTGGTCATGGGCCTGGATGCTCGCCTGGAAGCCGTCGTCATGGCGCAGGCGCAGCCGCCCGACGGTATGGCTGTCTTCGGGATAGGTGGTGTCGCGGGTCGGATAGCGGCTGTTGGACTTGCCGATGTCCTCGGTCCGCGACGGCATCAGCAGCGCGTCGAAGTCGAACTCGCCCACGCGCATGCGGTACTGCAGCGTGGCGCTCTCGCGTTCGAAGCCCGTGTTCAGCGGGGTTCCGTCCGGCGCCGCGCTTTCGCCGGCCCGATGCTTGGCGGCGCCGATGGAAAACGACTCGGAGCCGATGCCTGCGATGGCTTGGCTTTCGTTGCCGGCGCTTGCGTAACCGGCGGTTGCGGTCGCCGTGTCGAACCAGCGCGGCTCGATCGAAATGGCGCCGCCGAGGGCGCCCGGCCCGAAATGCACGACCGAAGGCCCGCGCGTGACGTTGATGTCACCGAGCAGGGCGGGTTCGACGAACGCGACGGGCACGCCGGCACGCCGTTGCGCCGACAGTGGCATGCCGCCGAGCAGGATCAGGATTTCGTTGCCGCCGCTGCCGCGGATCGAGAACGTTTCGAAAATGCCGTTCTGGCCGGTCGCGCCGACGCCCGGCACGCGAACGACCAGATCCTGGAAATCCGACGGTGCCGCGATGGCGTCGGAATAGTCGAGCAGTTCGGTTGCCAGCGTCGTCGGCCAGTCCGCCGCCGTGCCCTTGGCGGTGACCTGCACCGAGTCGCCGAGCCATGGCGCGACATTGCCATGCGCGGGGACCTGGCCTTGCGGCTTGCGTCCCTTGGCCGACTTGCCGTCGTCCCGTTCCAGCGCCTCTTCGACCAGGGGGCTGGTGTCTTCGGCTGCTGCAGACGGCGCCCCGCATGCCGCGAGGCCGAGCGTCACCGCGAGCGCACTGCGCGGAAAAGGATGTCCCATGGTCGTTCCCCAGGCTGGGCGGGCTCGATCGCCGCGCTTGAGGGCAGTCTAGGCAAAGAAGTGTGGATAGATATCGATCCCTGGACTGAATATTGATGGGTCCGCGGGCCGATTGGCCGTTCGACACGGATGGTCCGCCCTACGAAAGGTCAGGCGCGGTTTCGCCGGGGCCGCATTTCTCTCCCTGTAGGATCCGTTTCGAGAACGGATTCGTGGAGGCCGCCGATGTGGCGCCGCGGACGGCCGTCTGGATCGATCTCGAACAGTGCCCAGCTCGAGTTCTCGACTTCCGGTTCCTGGAGATTCGGATCCTCGAGCAGGTAGCACAGAGAGAACAGCAGCTCCGCTTGCGCGCCACGAACGATGTCGCCGAGATCGTCTTTGTCGATCCCCGCATCGAGGCAGCGCCCGATCGCCTGTCCCACGCCGGAATACGGATCATTCGGACGCTCCTGCGCGCTTAGGACGTGGGCCTCCATCCAGGAATGATCCCGATCCGGGACGATGTGCTTCCACGCTTCTCGCAGAAACAGAAATCGGAGCAGCTGCGGAATACCTTCCTTGATCTGCGAGCGAGCCCAGGCTTCCGGGTTTCTTGCTCCCAGTTTCCGAAAGAGGGCCGCGAGCTGTTCTTCGGTGGTCATGGTCGGATCCTCTTGCCGGGGTTGGGGGCGCGCGTTTTCAACGGGTCTCGGTGCGGCGAATCAAAGCGGGGGAGATGGGACTTCGAGGCCGTGTTCGGACGCCGCTTTCGCGGTTTCGCGCGAGGCGATCCAAGCCTCCGGCGCGACGATCGCGAACCGACCGTCGCGCTGCATCCGCTTCGCCAGTGCCAACAGCGCCTTGTCGCGCGTGATCAGTGCTGCTGCGGATGCCTGCAATGCGAGTTCGAGGAATTTCTGGTCGTCCGGATCGGCGCAGCGCGGCAGCCGGATTCCGTCGCGCGCGACCGGCGCCGAATCCGGCAGGCACGCGATGCGCTCGTCGAACGCCGCCTCATGCCGCGCGCAGGTGGCCTCGTCGAATCGGAACGGCGGGTTTCGCAGTACACGCGGCCACTCCGCGCGGCAATCCTCCCGCGTGACGGCCACGACCTCTCCGGCACGCAGGGCCGCGTCCAGCGCGGCTACGCGCGGATCGCCGAACACGAACAGGTCGAGGCAGACGTTGGTGTCCAGTACGAGGCGCGGAGCAAAACCGGGGTCAGAGTCGAGTTTCCGCATGGCGTTGCGATGATGTCCTGGAAATCAAAAAGCAAGTGCAGTTTGGCCCCATCAATCCGGGGGCCAAACCGGGGTCAGAGTCGACTTTTTGTTAGGCGTCTATCGGAAAAATGTACTCTGACCCCGGTTTTCGACCCCGGTTTTCTGCGCTCCAAAACCGGGGTCAGGGTCGAGTTTCCGCATGGCGTTGCGATGTCGCTCCGGAAATCAAAAAGCAAGTGCAGTTTGACCCGGTGCCGCTTCGGTTTCGACTCCGCATAATCCATGGGCCGAACTCCGACACCCTCATCACCGTCGCATCCCGCAACAGCGGTCAAGTTCCGGGTCGCGCGAGCTGGAATGACACAGCCATGAAAAACCTCGATCGCCGCGCGTTCCTCGTTACCGCCGCCACACTCGGCGCCACCGCTGCCTTCGCCGGCCCTGTCATGTCCGCTTCGCGACGCGCGTGGGTCGAGCGTCGAGATCTTTACCCGGAAGGCGTGGCTTCGGGCGATCCCGAGACGGACAGCGTCATTCTCTGGACGCGCCGGCCGGCCGCGGGTCGCAAGAGCGTCACGCTGACCGTCGAGGTCGCCGTCGATCCCGAATTCCATCAGGTCGTGGCGACGGCTCGCGCGCCGGCGCTCGCCGAATCCGACTGGACCTGCCGTGTGCTCGTTGCGGGGCTCGAAGCCGGCACGGTGTATTGGTATCGGTTCATGGACGAGGAGGGGAACGGCAGCCGCGTCGGACGCACCCTCACGGCTCCGCACCCTGACGATCCGCGCGCAGTGCGCTTCGCGTTCGTGTCGTGCCAGAGCGTCAACGAGGGTGCGCAAAACGCCTTTCGCCGAATGATCTGGGAGGACCAGCATGCGCCGGCGGATCAGCGGCTGGCCTTCGTGCTGCACCTGGGCGACTTCATTTATGAGGTCGTCGAATATCCGGACGAAGTGGCTCATCGATACGACCGGACGGTCTACGACCTCGGCCGCATTCCCGACGGCCGCAAAGTCGGCAACTTCCACGTGCCGACCACGCTCGCCGGATACCGCATGGTGTACCGCGCGCACATCGCCGACCCCGATATCCAGGACGCGCGCGCGTGGTTTCCGTTCGTGTGCATCGGCGACAACCACGAGTTCTCGTGGCAGGGCTGGCAGAGCACGATCAAGTACAACGGAAAATCCGAACCCGCGCAGCCGCTGCGCGTAGCGGCGAACCAGGCCTGGTGGGAGTTCATCCCGTCGCGCGTCGCCAAGGCCTCGGGGCCCGGGCTCGACCGGTTCAACCCGCCGACGGTAAAGGTGGCTCCGATAAACCGTGTCGATGCGGACGGCCTCGGCGACGAGCCCAACAACCATGCCGCACTCGCCAGCATGACTTCCTACCGCGCGGTGCGATACGGCAAGCATGTCGAGCTGATCCTGACCGACATGCACAGCTACACCATGGAGGATCCGACGTCGCGGCCGGGCGCCGACGCCTTCCAGTCCGACGACTTCCCGTTCCTGTTTCCGCAAGAGGCATTGGAAGTACTCGACGGCGGACGCGCGCATGACGGCGGCAAGCCGCCGGCGACCATCCCATTCGGCAGTGCGGCCGTTCCCAACTTCCGCAAGGACGAGCCGCCGATCACGATCCTCGGCCGTCAGCAGAAGGCCTGGTTCAAGCGCACGATGGCCGCCTCGCAAGCGACCTGGAAGTTCTGGGGAGCGACGAATGGAACGCTCGACTTTCGCGTGGACCCGCAGCATCTTCCCGCAGGCCTTGCGAAGACCGCGTGGCCGGGATCGGGCTATGCGTGTTTCGGCGGAGGCGATATCAGCGGCAGCTATCGCGAGCGCGCCGAGCTCTACGATTTCATCCGCGACAACCGGATCGAAGGTTTCGTGACGATCTCGGGCGATCGCCACAGCTTCTGGGCGGGCTACGCGGCCAAGGCGCTGCCGCCGCACACCTTCGAGCCGGTCGGCGTCACGTTCATCACCGGATCGATCTCCGCCCCCGGGTTGGCGGAATCGTTGGAACATCGACTCCAGGATCACCCGCTGCGACCGATGTTCTCGGTCGCCCGCGCCGACGGCCGACACGAGGCTACGGTCAACCTGACGCTGAAACGCGGCGTGCGCAGCGCGCTGGAATACGCAAAATCCGGCGACGTCGCCGCCGCGCGACGCCTGACCAATCCGGATAACGCGCCACACCTCGAGTTCATCGACATGGGCGGACACGGCTATTCTGTCGTGACCGCCGGTGCCGATCGGATGTCGACCGAGTTCGTCTGCATCCCGCGTCCCATCAAGCGCGCGGATCAAGCTGACGGCGGCCCCGTTCGCTACCGTGTCCGGCACACGGCGCAGAAATGGCAACCGGGTGCGCGACCCGTGCTCGTGCGGGAGATCGTCGAAGGCGACGTCGAAACGATGATTTGAAGGCGGTGGCTTGGCGGCGGGAAAACCGGGGTCAGAGTCGACTTTCTGCTCGGCGCCAAACAAATAGTGCACTCTGCCCCTAGTTTGGACCGACCCCGGCTTCGATCGGAAAAGTGCACTCTGACCCCGGTTTTTGGGTTTTCGCGATCAGCCGAACACGAGATCCGCCGCCAGCACACCGTCGAGTGCCTGCAGCGTCTGCCGCAATGCCGGGTTCGCACGCACACGCCACTCCGCGCCGAGTTCTATGTCGGCTTGAGCGAGCGCATTGCGATAAGCCAGACGCACGGTCGTTGCGCCGCCGCGATGCGTGACGAGCGCGCGTTCGAGACGGGCGGCGAAATCGGTGCCGACGCCGTTGAGGCGCAGGTGCAATACGCGCGCTCGGCGCTCGCAAGCGGATTCAATCGTGGAGACGGCGTTGACGCGCAGCTGATAGCCGCCGGAGAAGTCGTCGACGCTGAGGCCGCCCTCGAATACGAGGATCGCATCGCGCGTCAGCAGCGGGCCGTATTCGACCCAGCTTTCGCGATACAGCACGGCTTCGAACTTGCCGGAAAAATCTTCGACGGTGACGAACGCGCGGCTGTCGCCTTGCTTGCGGATCGCGATGACCGAGCCGGCCAGCCTGAAGGTCTGCAGGTCGGCGAAGCGGCTGCGGCCTTCGCGGCTCGGCGGGCGATGGTGTTTGTCGATGTCGCCGATCGGGCAGGTCGTGACTTCCTTGATCAGCTCGCGCCAGACGTCGGTCGGGTGACCGGAGAGGTAGTAGCCGAGCGTGTCGCGCTCGCCCGAGAGGCGCTGCTCGATCGGCCATTCGGCGACTTCGGTCAGGGCGATCTTCGGTGCCACCGGGCTCGACGCGCCGAACATCGAGAACTGGCCGGCGTCGGCATCGCGCGCCTGCTGTTCGGCCGCGCGCATGCATTCGGGCAGCTGCGCGGACAGGCTCGCGCGGTTCTTCGCCAGGCCATCCATCGAACCGGAAAGAATCAGCGCTTCGAGCGTGCGCTTGTTCAGCTTCTGCGCGTCGATGCGCTGGCAGAAATCGGCGAGATCCGTGAACGCACCGTCGCGCCGGCGCACCTCGACGATGTTCTCGACGGCGCCGCGGCCGACGCCCTTGACCGCGCCGAGGCCGTACTGGATCGTCTTCGCGTCGGTCGCCTCGAACATGTAGTCCGACGCGTTGATGTCCGGCGGGCGTACCGTGAGCCCGAGCGCGCGCGACTCGCCGAGGAAGTTGACGACCTTGTCGGTGCCGTCCATGTCGCTCGACAGCACCGCCGCCATGAACTCGGCGGGGTAGTGCGCCTTCAGCCAGGCGGTCTGGTACGACACCAGCGCGTAGGCGGCGGCGTGCGACTTGTTGAAGCCGTAGCCGGCGAACTTCTCCATCGTGTCGAAGACGGCATCGGCCTTGACCTCGCTGACGCCGTTCTTCGCGGCACCGTCGCGGAAGATCGCGCGGTGCTTGGCCATCTCCTCGGCCTTCTTCTTGCCCATCGCGCGCCGCAGCAGGTCGGCGCCGCCGAGCGAATAGCCGCCGACGATCTGCGCCATCTGCATGACCTGCTCCTGATAGACCATGATGCCGTAGGTCTCTTTCAGGACGGGCTCGACGCGCGGGTCGGGGTAGTCGATGGTCTCGGTGCCGTGCTTGCGCCGGCAATAGCTCGGGATCAGGTCCATCGGACCCGGGCGATACAGCGCGCCGAGCGCGATGATGTCTTCGAAGCGGTCGGGCTTGGCGTCCTTCAGCATGCCCTGCATGCCGCGCGATTCGAACTGGAACACGGCAACGGTGCGCGCCTTCTTCAACAGCTCGAACACCGCGCCGTCGTCGAGCGGCAGGCGGGCGAGGTCGATCGCGACTTCGCCGGCCTCCGCTCTTCGCACATTGATCGCCTTCACCGCCCAATCGATGATCGTCAGCGTGCGCAGGCCGAGGAAGTCGAACTTGACCAGGCCCACGGTCTCGACGTCGTCCTTGTCGAACTGCGTGACCAGTCCCTCGCCGCCGCTTTCCGAGAACAGCGGCGCGTAGTCCGACAGCGGTCCGGGCGCGATGACGACGCCGCCGGCATGCTTGCCGGCGTTGCGCGTGAGGTCTTCGAGCTTCAGCGCGAGGTCGACCAGTTCGGTCACTTCCTCGTCGCTCTCGTACAGCTGCTTGAACTCGGCGACGACACGATCGGGTTCGTCGCGCGATTTCTTCGAACGGCCTAGCGCGTCTTCGAGCGCCAGGTCGAGCGGCATCTTCGGAATCAGCTTGGCGATGCGGTCGACCTGGCCGTACGGCATGCCGAGCACGCGGCCGGTGTCGCGCAGCACGGCCTTGGCCGCCATCGTGCCGTAGGTGATGATCTGGCTGACGCGATCGCGGCCGTACTTGCGGCCGACGTAGTCGATCACGCGGTCGCGTCCGTCCATGCAGAAGTCGACGTCGAAGTCGGGCATCGACACGCGTTCGGGATTGAGGAAGCGTTCGAACAGCAGGCCGTAGCGCAGCGGATCGAGATCGGTGATGCCGAGCACGTAGGCGACCAGCGAGCCGGCGCCCGAACCGCGCCCGGGGCCGACCGGAATATCGTTCTGCTTGGCCCAGTTGATGAAGTCCGCGACGATCAGGAAGTAGCCGGGAAACCCCATCTGCACGATGACGTCGAGTTCGGTGTCCAGACGCCGTTCGTAGTCTTCCAGCGCGAAGCCCTGCGCCGGCGCGAAGGCGGCGAGGCGGTGGGCGAGTCCCTCGTGCGACTGCGCGCGGATGAAACTGCCGAGCGTGTGCTCGCTCGGCACCGGGAAGGCCGGCAGGAAGTAGGTGCCGAAGCTGAGTTCGAGGTTGCAGCGCTTGGCGAGCTCGACCGAGTTTTCGCACAGTTCGGGCAGGTCGGCGAACAGCGCCTGCATCTCCTCGGCGGATTTGACGTACTGCTCGGGCGAGTAGTCGCGCGGGCGCTTCGGGTCGGCCAGCACGCGGCCGGCGTGGATGCATACGCGCGCCTCGTGCGCTTCGAAATCCTCGCGTTCGAGGAAGCGCACGTCGTTCGTCGCGACGGTCGGAAGGTCAAGCCGCGCGGCCAGATCGAGCGCGCCGGCGAGGAATGCTTCCTCGTGCGGGCGCTGCGTGCGCGCGACTTCGAAATACACGCGCTCGGGAAACTGCGAGCGCCACCACTGGGCGCGCGCGAACGCCGCCTCGTCGCGGCCGCCGAGCAGGCTTTGCCCGACGTCGCTGGCCTGGCCGAGCAGGGCGATCAGGCCGCCGCTCATCGCCTCGAACCAGGCCGGCTCGACCAGCGCGTGGTCGCCGTGGCGGTTCTCCGCGTACGCGCGCGTGAGCAGGCGCGACAGGTTGAGGTAGCCCTCGCGGTTCTGGCACAGCACGGTCATGCGTTGCGGCCGGCTGCGGTCCTGCGGATCGGCGATCCACAGGTCGCTGCCGGCGATCGGCTTGATGCCGGCGCTTTCGGCCGCCTTGTAGAACTTGACCAGCGCGAACAGGTTGGCCTGGTCGGTCAGCGCAACCGCCGGCATCTGTGCGCGCACGCACGCCTCGACCAGATCGCCGACGCGGATCGTCGAATCGGTCAGCGAATATTCGCTGTGGACGTGGAGGTGGACGAAACCGGCAGGCATGGGAGGCACGCGACGCTGAAACCGCAGCGTAGTCGCTGCCCCGGTCTCCGGCAAGGTTGACAAGCGTCAGAACAAGGCCGGCGCCAGCAGCCGCCGCACGGGCTCGAATCCGCGCCGGTGCAGCACGCACGGGCCCAGCCGCTGCAGAGCCTCGAAATGGTCCGGCGTCGGGTAACCCTTGTGCTGCGCGAAGCCGTAGCCCGGGTGGGCGGCGTCGAGCTCGCGCATGATGCGATCGCGCGTGGTCTTGGCCAGGATCGAGGCGGCGCTGATCGCCGGTTCCGTGGCGTCGCCGCCGACGATCGCGCGGGCCGGGCACGGCAGCGACTTCGGCAGGCGATTGCCGTCGATCAGCGCGAGCGTCGGCGCGACCGCCAGCGCGGCGAGCGCGCGGCTCATGCCGGCCAGCGTCGCGCCGAGGATGTTCAGGCGCTCGATCTCGTCGACGTCGACCGCGACGACCGACCAGGCCAACGCGCTCGCGTGGATCTTCGGCACCAGCGCCTCGCGCTGCGCCTCGCTGAGCATCTTCGAGTCGGCCAGGCCGCGCGGGCGCCGCCGAGGGTCGAAGACCACCGCCGCCACCACGACCGGTCCGGCCAGCGGACCGCGGCCGGCCTCGTCGACGCCGGCGACGATCTCGTCGGCAAGCTCGCTGCGCCGCAAGCGGCTCATTCGTGCAGGTCCTCGAGCTTGGTGAACACGTAGTCGTGGTACGAGGTGACCGTGCGTGCGTCCTTGCAATCGAGATAGCGGCCCTGGCAGCGCTCGCGCAGCAGGGTGTTGGCCTGGAAGAACTCGTCCTTCGGCACGCCGGCGACATCGAGCAGCAGCGAGCCGAGGAACGCGATGTCGAGCACCGGGTAGTCGAACTTCTGCCGCACCGGGTAGTTCGATTTCAGCATGTAGTACGTCACCCAATGCGCGTTCGGCCCGGCTTCCTTCGGCACGATCTTGGGGATTTCGTTGATCGCGCCGTCGAACGAGGGCTGATGGTCGCCGAAATGCATCAGTACGGACGGATGGTCGCGTCCCAGAAGGAATTTTTCCAGTTCCGCGATCATCGCGTCGGACTGCTGCAGGCGTTCGAGATAGTTGCCGAGGTTGAGATTGAGCCAGTCGTCGAGCGCCTTCGGCTTGAATGCGTTCGGGAACAGCGGCTGGTCGTACGGCTTGGGCAGCTCGGCCAGCGGCACCATGTGCGGGCCGTGCTGGTGCAGGGTCAGCATGAAGACGAACAAGGGCTGATCCGGGTGGATGCGCTTTTCGTCGTCGTAGATGCGCTCGAACACCTTCAGCAGGTCGGCATCGCGGCTTTCCCAGCTGAGGCCGTACTGGGTGCCGTCGTAGAACGCGTCGAAACCGTAGTAGTCGTAGGCGTTGCGCGCATTGAGGAAGTCGCCGGTCATCGGATACAGCGCGATCGCGCGGTAGCCGGCACTCTTGAACGCCTTCGGCAGCGTGAACGCCACGCGCGGCGCCAGGTTGTACGGCGCGTACAGGCCGGCGTTGCCGAACAAGGTGTGGGCAAGGCCTGTCAGCAGCGAGAACTCGCTGGTCCACGTGCCGCCGCCGAACGTGTGCACGCTCAAGGGGCCGTGCGCGCGCGTGGACTTGTCCGCCTCGAACATGCGGCGCTTGCATTCCGGCCGCGTGCACAGCTTCAGCATGCGCGGGTCGAACGTGCTTTCCTCGAGGATCGCGACGACGTCCGGCCGCGCCGCCGGCGCCTGCAGCGGCCGATCGAGCTTCCACGACAGCTTGTGGTCGACGTCGGGCGGGATGCGCGGCCGCACGATCACGGTGTCGTTGAACGAGGTGAAGAAGTCGGTGATGAAGCTCTTGTCGTTGACGGTGATCCACATCGGCTTGTTGAAGACCGCGTTGAACGGTCCGTTCGGCGTCAGGCAGACCACGAACGAAGCGAGCGCCGCCGCGCTGCCGAGCACGCGCATGCCGGCGCGCTGGGCGCGCGATTCGCCGAGCAGCAGCGACGGCCGCTCGCCGAGGAACGACACGAGCAGCAGCAGCGGCACGAGGATCAGCACGGCGAGGCTGATGCCGAGCAGCAGCGGATAGTGCGTGATGGTTTCGACGGTGCCGCGATTGAAATACTCGAGGTCCGGCGCGAGCAGCGGCGTGGTCAGATACAGAAACTTCAGCCGGCCGGCGATCTCGACCGCGCCGAACAGGAACGAGACCAGCAGCAGCGAGAACGCGAGGCGCGCGCTGGCGAACAGGAACGCCAGCAGCGCGAGCAGGACCAGCGTGCCCGCGAAGATCATTTCCTGCGCGGTGTGTTCGCTGAGCGGACCGAACACGACGAAGACGAGGAACACCAGCAGCGCGAACGCGCGCAGCAGGCCGGTGCGGTGGCGCGGCAGGATCGGCAGGGGGCTCACGCGGCAATCGTCATCGGCCGCATCGTGCGGATGCGCGGAGCGCGCGTCAATGCGCAGTGCGGCACGTTCAAGCGCGCGCTTCGCCGGCTGGCACTGCGTCGTCGCCCTCGATCAGCCCGGCGATCGCCGCTGCGGCGCTGCGGCTCGCGTCGCGGCGCAGCGCCAGGTGCAGGCGCCGGTATTCGGCGAGCAGGGCAGGGTCGATCGCGCCGGCGCGCAGCATCGGCAATGTCGCCTCGGCCAGTGCGGCCGGCGTGCAGTCGTCCTGCATCAGCTCCGGCACCAGCGCGCGTCCGGCAAGGATGTTCGGCAGCGCATAGCGTTCGACCTTGAGCATGCCGAGCCCCTTGACGATGCGATAGGTCATCGGCGCAATGCGATAAGCGACGACCATCGGGCGCTTCGCCAGCATCGCTTCCAGCGTCGCGGTGCCGGACGCGAGAAGGATCGCGTCGGCAGCGAGCATCGCTTCGTGCGCCTGGCCGTTGATGACGAGAATGGGGAATGGGGAATGGGGAATGGAGGACGGCGAAGCCGCAGCGCCCGCTGTTCCCATTCCCGATTCCCCATTCCCTATTCCCGCTTTTGCTAGCGTGCTCGCGAAAGCATCGCGGCATGCCGCGCCAGCCATCGGCGCGACGACGCGCAATCCCGGAATCTGCTGCGCGAGCAGCTGCGCGGCGCCGACGAAGTCCGCGCCGAGCCGCGCGATCTCGCCGAGGCGGCTGCCGGGCAGCAAGGCGAGCACGGTCGCATCGGCCGGCAAACCGAGCGCGGCGCGCGCGGCGGCGCGCTCGGGTTCGAGCGGAAACGCGTCGGCGAGCGGATGGCCGACGAAGCGTGCATCGACACCGTGGCGTGCGTAGATCGGCGGCTCCATCGGAAACAGGCACAGCACCCGATCGGCGCTGCGTCCGATCTTCGCGGCGCGCTTCTCGCGCCAGGCCCAGATGGACGGGCTGACGTAGTGGACGGTGCGGATGCCCTTGCGCTTGAGGCGGCGCTCGACGCCGAGATTGAAGTCGGGCGCGTCGATGCCGATGAAGACGTCCGGCTTGAATTCGAGCGCCCGGCGCACGACGTCGCGGCGGACCGCGAGCAGCTCCGGCAAGTGCTTGAGCACCTCGACCAGGCCCATCACCGCGAGCTTCTCGGACGGATGCCAGGCCTCGAGCCCCACGTCGATCATGCGCGGCCCACCGACCCCGGCGAACTGTGCGTTCGGATAGCGTTCGCGCAGCGCAGCGATCAGGCCGGCGCCGAGCAAATCACCGGAGGCTTCGCCGGCAACGAGGACGAAACGCCGGGATTCGGGATTGGGGATTCGGGATTCGGGTAGAAGCGACATGCTCGAGGATGCCTGCAGTTGGCGGGCCGAAGTAATGTTTGCACACGGGTGGCGGCGCCCCGGTCAAGCAGGTTTTACCGAATCCCGAATCCCCATTCCCGAATCCCGGCCTTCAACGCACCAACGGCCGCTCACTCTTCTCGATGAACGCCAGCAGTGCAGCGACGTCGCCGCTGTCCTTCGCCTGCTCGGCAAGCTTCTCGCGCGCCTCGGCCAGCGGCGTGCCGCCGACGTACACGGTGCGGTACGCGCGCTTGATCGCGCTGATGCGCTCGGCATCGAAGCCGCGGCGCTTGAGGCCTTCGCTGTTGATGCCGCGCGGACGGCCTTGCGCGTCGGTGGCGATCATCAGGAACGGCGGCACGTCGCCGCTGACCAGCACGCCCATGCCGATGAAGGCGTGCGCGCCGATGCGGCAGAACTGGTGCACACCGGCGAAGCCGCTGAGGATCACGTGGTCGCCGATCTCGACGTGCCCGGCCAGCGTGGCGTTGTTGGAGAACACGCAGTGGCTGCCGACGCGGCAGTCGTGCGCGATGTGGCTGTAGGCGAGGATCCAGTTGTCGTCGCCGACGCGCGTGATGCCGCCGCCTTCGCCGGTGCCGCGATTGATCGTGACGAATTCGCGGATCACGTTGCGGTCGCCGATGACCAGCTCGCTGCGCTCGCCGCGGAATTTCTTGTCCTGCGGCTCTGCGCCGAGCGAGGCGAACTGGAAGATGCGGTTGCCCTGTCCGATGCGCGTGGCGCCTTCGATGACGACGTGCGGTCCGATCGTGGTGCCCGCGCCGATCTCCACGTCGGGTCCGATGACACTGTAGGCGCCGACGCTGACGTCGGCGCCGATCTTCGCGGCCGGGTCGATCAGCGCGGTCGCGTGGATCATCAGCGCGGCACCTCGGCGCAGAGCATCTCCGCTTCTGCGGCGACCTTGTCCTCGACGAACGCGCGGCCCCAGAACTGGCTCATGTTGCGCATGGTGCGCTTGTGCTCGATTTCCAGGCGCAGCTGGTCGCCGGGCACGACGACGCGGTTGAAGCGCGCGTTGTCGACCTTGACGAGGTAGAACACCATCGCTTGCGCCGGATCGTGCGGCACCGACATCTTGATCAGGACGCCCGCCGCCTGCGCCATCGATTCGATGATCAGCACGCCGGGCATGACCGGGTGTCCGGGGAAGTGGCCCTGGAAGAACGGTTCGTTGGTCGTCACGTTCTTGATTGCGGTGACGCGCTTGCCGCGCTCGAACGCGATCACGCGGTCGAGCAGCAGGAACGGGTAGCGATGCGGCAGCATCGCGCTGATTTCCTCGACGCCCAGAGGCAACTTCAAGGTTGTTTCTGGTTCGGTCATGATCTGCTTTCCTTCTCGATGACATCCACGCGCCGCACGAGCTCGTCCAGGTGCTTGAGCCGTGCCGCGTTGCGCCGCCACAGCCGGTTCGGCTGGATCGGCGTGCCGGAGGAATATTCCCCGGCTTCGCGGATCGAATGCGTGACCAGGCTCATCGCGGTCACGGTGACGCGGTCGGCGACGCTCAAATGACCCAGTATGCCAGCGCCGCCGCCGATCAGGCAGTAGCGCCCTATCGTGGCGCTGCCGGCGACGGCCGCGCAGCCGGCGAGGGCGCTGTGGGCGCCGATCGTCACGTTGTGGGCGACCTGGATCTGGTTGTCCAGGCGCACGTCCTCTTCCAGCACGGTATCGCCGAGGGCCCCGCGGTCGATCGTGGTGTTCGCGCCGATCTCGCAGTCGTCGCCGACGCGCACGCCGCCGAGCTGCGGGACCTTGATCCAACCGCCGTGTTCGGCGGCGCCGCGATCGAAGGCGAGGCCGAAGCCGTCGGCGCCGAGCACGGCGCCGGGATGGATCAGCACGCGCTTGCCGAGGCTGACGTCCTGCACCAGGGTCACGCGCGCGACCAGGCGCGACTGCGCGCCGACCGTGCAGCCGCGTCCGACGATGCAGTGCGGGCCGAGCACGGCGCCGTCCTCGACGCTCGCGTCGTCCTCGATCACGCAGAGCGGACCGACGCTGGCGCTCGGCGACACGCGCGCGCCCGCTGCCACGACGGCGCTGGCGTGGATGCCGGGTTGCGCCGCCGGGCGGCGCTCGTACAGCGCGGCGATGCGCGCGAAGGCGAGATAGGGGTCGTCGGCGATCAGGCAGGCGCCGGACCAGGCGTCGGCATCGGCGGCCCGCAGCACGATCGCGCCGGCGCGCGCGGCGCCGAGCTGCGAGCGATAGCGCGGGTTGGCGAGGAAGCCGACTTCCGTCGCGCCGGCATCGGCCAGCGTCGCGACGCCGTCGAGCACGTACCCGGCGTCGCCGCGAAACGACAAGCCGAACCGCGCGGCGATGTCGCCGAGCGAGAAAGCGGGGGACTTCACGGCGTCTGCGCCTTCGCCTTGCGACGCAGGCGATCGAGTACCTGGTCGGTCACGTCGACCTTGGGGCTCGCATAGATGACCGGGCTCGGCACGATCAGGTCGTAGCCCTGCTCGCGTGCGAATTCGACGGCGGCGTCGTTGATCTCGCGCCAGCTGCGATCGAGCTCCTGGTCGCTGCGCGCTTTCAGTTCGGCGCGCAGCGCGTCGCGGTTGCGCTTGGACGAGCGGTCGAGCGCGTCGATCTCGCGCTGCAACGCATCGGCATCGGCTTTTGCCATCGAAGCCCCTTCCCGTTGCTGACGTTCGCGCAGCTGCGCCGCGCGGGTTTCATCCGCCTTCAATGCCGCGTCGCGGTCGGCGAATTCGCGTTCGAGCTTCTGCCTGCCGGCGACCACTTGCGGCGCGTTGTCGAGCAGCCGTTTCATGTCGACGTAGCCGATGCGCGGCGCAGCCGGCGTCTGTGCGCAGGCCGCGCCGGCGAACGTGACGGTCGCCGACGCCAGCAGCAGAGCGAGAACCAGGCTCCTTGGCTGTGCACGTTGCGTCACCCGGCTTCTCCTCGTTCCCCTGCCGCCGACCGCCGTGCCGCAGACTCAGAACGTGTTGCCGAAAGTGAACTGGATCAACTCGGTATCGTCGCCGCTCTTTTTTCGGATCGGCTGGGCGAGATTGATCACGATCGGACCGACCGGCGCGCGCCACTGGAACGAGATGCCGGCCGAGGCGCGCAGCTGGCTGGCGCTGAAGGAATTGTAGTTCTTGCAGTCCGGCACGAGTGTGGAATCGCACAGCGGATTCTTGAACACGTTGCCGACGTCGACGAACGCGGACAGGCGCGTGCTGTCGTCGTTTTCCTTGACGAACGGCGTCGGGAAGATGATTTCGGCCGAAGCCACCGTCTTCAGCGCACCGCCGATCGGCAGACGGCAGTTCTTGTTGGTCACGTCCGTACAGCCGGGCACGACCGAATACGGACCCAGCGTGTTGTCGCGGAAACCGCGCACGTCGGAAACGCCGCCGGCGTAGAAATCCTCGAAGAACGGCAGGCCGCCGAGGTTGGCGATGTAGCGCGGGTCGCTCGGCGACATCACGCTCTTCTTCGTGTTGTAGGTGTCGCCGTAGCCGACGTTGAAGTGGCCGTAGAACGTCAGCGAATCGGTCAGGCGAAGGTACTGCGCGAACTTGTAGTTGACCTTGTAGTACTCGACCGTCGAGCCGGGCAGGGTCGTCTCGACCGACACCTGCTGCAGCGAGCCGCGCGTCGGGTTCCAGTAGCGGTTGCGCGTGTCGTGCGCCCAGGACAGCTGCACGTTCCAGGTGTGGAAGGTGCGGTTTCCGAGGTTGTCGATGTAGTCGATGATCCGCTGCGGCGTGATGCTCGGATAGGTGTTCACGCCGGTCTTGCTGAGGCCGATCTGCGTGTTGATCGTGTCGGCTTCGGTGATCGGAATCGCCAGATAGATGTCGAACGCGTCGGTGTTCGTCAGGTAGGCGGCGATGTTCTGCTCGCTCGAATCCAGTTCGGTGTGCTTGATGTCGTAGCCGAGGCCGACACCGGTGTCGGTCAGGTACGGCTCGAAGTAGGTCAGCTCGTACTGCTTGATGTCCAAGCTCTGCACGGCGGTGACCGAGATGCGATCGCCGCTGCCGAAGAAGTTGTTCTGGGTGACGCCGACGCTGGTGATCAGGCCTTCGACCTGCGAATAGCCGAGACCGAACTGGAACTGGCCGGAGTTCTGTTCTTCGAGCGTCACGTTGACGTCGACCTGATCGTCGGTGCCGGGCACCTTCGGCGTGTCGATCGTGACGGTGCGGAAGAAGCCCAGGCGCTGCAGGCGGATCTTCGAACGGTCGATGGCGGCCTGCGAATAGTAGGCGCCTTCGAGCTGGCGCATCTCGCGCCGTACGACTTCGTCCTCGGTGTGCGCATTGCCCTTGAAGACGATCTTGCGCACGTAGACGCGCTTGCCCGGATTGACGAAGAAGTTCAGGCCGACTTCGCGCTTGTCCTTGTCGATCGCCGGAATCGGCTGCACTTCGGCGAACGCGTAGCCGATGTTGGACAGGACGGCCGTCATCGCGTCGACCGACGACTCGATCTTCTTGCGCGAGAACACGTCGCCCGGCTTGAGCTGGATCATCTTGTGCAGGTCCTCTTCCTTGAGGATCAGGTTGCCGGTCAGCTTGATGTCGGTGATCTTGTAGATCTCGCCTTCCTTGATGTTGGCGGTGACGTACATCTTGCGCTTGTCGGGACTGATGCTGACCTGGGTCGAGTCGACGTTGAAGTCGGCGTAGCCGCGGTCCATGTAGTAGGACTGCAGCTTTTCGAGGTCGCCGGAGAGCTTCTCGCGCGAGTACTGGTCGTCCTTGGAGTACCAGGACGTCCAGTTCGACGTGCTCGACTCGAATTCGCCCTTGATGGCCTTGTCCGGATAGGTGGTATTGCCGACGATGTTGAGGTGCTTGATCTTCGCCGCGGTGCCTTCGGCGATGTTGATCGCCACTTCGACGCGGTTGCGGTCGAGGTTGACGGTCGAGGTCTTCACCGACACGTTGTACTTGCCGCGGTTGTAGTACTGGCGCGTCAGCTCGTTCTGCACTTCGGAGAGCTTGAGCGGGTCGAACGCCTCGCCTTCGGCCAGGCCGATACCCTTGAGGCCCTTCAGCAGCTCTTCTTCCTTGAGGTCCTTGTTGCCGCGGATGGCGATCTTGGAGATCTGCGGGCGCTCCTTCACGGTCACGACCAGGATGTCGCCCTGGCGCGACAGCTGTATGTCGTTGAAGAAGCCGGTTTTGTACAGCGCGCGGATCGTCTGGTCGGCGCGGTCGGCGGTCAGGGTGTCGCCCTTTTCGACCGTCATGTAGGTGAACACGGTGCCGGGGGCAATGCGCGAAAGCCCGTCGATGCGGATGTCGGAAACGGTGAAGGCGTCGAACGCGAAGGCGGCTCGCGTGGCGAAAAAGGCGAGCAGGAACAGGGCGGCTATACGCTTCATCGTCACTTCCGTCAGGGCATCAGTCGGCTCGCGGAAGGCGCCTGCCGCGGCCACAATCGTTATTGGGCAAAGCCTGGGATCAGGACGCGATCCGCAGGATGTCGTTGTAGAACGCAAGGCCCATCAGGGCCACGAGCAGGGTCAAACCCACGTACTGGCCGGCAATCTGGATGCGATCGCTGACCGGGCTGCCCTTGACCAGCTCGATAAGGTAATACAGCAGGTGCCCGCCGTCCAAGATCGGGATCGGAAGCAGGTTCATGATGGCCAGGGTCAGCGAGATCGCCGCCAGGAAACTGAGGAACCAAGCCAGGCCCAGCTGGGCCGAGGTATTGGCGACCTGGGCGATCGTGATCACGCCGGACAGGTTCTTCAGGGACGCATGCCCCGTCACCATGCTCCAGAGCATCGTCAGCATTTGCTTGCTGCGGCCCCAGGTCTCGCCGAACGCCTTCGGGATGGCGGCCAGCGGGCCGTAATGCTGGGTTGCATCGTATTTGGGTTCGGTCGGCTGCGCCTGGATACCGAGCAGCCACATGGCCTTGCCGCCCTGTTCCTGGCGCACCGGCTGAGCGGTCAGGCTGAGCTTTTCCGATCCGCGCAGGATTTCGAGCGCGAGCGGGGCGCCGCCCTGGGCATGTTTCTGGATCGCGTCGGGCACTTCGCGCCAGTCGGCGATGGCGTCGCCGCCGATCGAGACGAAGCGATCGCCGGGCTTCAATCCTGCCCGCGTCGCCGCGCCGTCGGGCGTCACCGTGCCGATGATCGGCGGCGCGGCCCACTGCTGCGGCGTCAGGCCGATCTCGCGGTAGAGCGAGTCTTCGTCGAGCTCGGCCGGCAGCTTGGAGAGCGCCAGCGTGCGTTGCTGCACCTTGCCGGTCGCATCCGTGACGGTAATGGCCAGGTCGTGGCGGTCCACGCCGGCCTGTAGCAGCGCCATGCTGGCGTCGCTCCAGGTTTCGACCGGCTGGCCGTCGATCGCGGTGATGCGCTCGCCGCTCTGGAAACCCGCGCTTTGGGCGGCGTGGTCGACATGGCCGACGATCGGCACGTAGTCCGGCCGGCCGACGACGAACATCAGCCAGAACGCGGCGATCGCGAAGATCAGGTTGAACACGGGCCCGGCGGCGGTGATTGCCATGCGCTGGCCAACGGTCTTGCGGTTGAAGGCGCCCTTGAGCGCCTGCGGACCCACGACGCCGTCGACTTCGCGCTCGTCGAACATCTTGACGTAGCCGCCGAGCGGGATCGCGGCGACGACGAACTGCGTGCCGTGGCGGTCGAAGCGCGACCACAGGGCCGGGCCGAACCCGATCGAGAACTTGAGCACCTTGACGCCGCAACGCCGGGCGACGACGAAGTGGCCGTATTCGTGAAACGTGATCAGCAGACCCATGGTGACGATCAGCCACCAGACGGAACCGAAGACTTCATTCATGATGCGGAGTGGGACACTGAGACGGCCAGGCGGCCGATGATACGTTGGGCATCCCGACGCGCAGTTAAATCGGCGTCAAGAACGGCTTGCAAATCGGCGGCGGCTGCATTACCGCACGATGCCAGGCAGCGTTCGATCGTTTCGGCGATGCCGAGGAACGGCAGCCGGCCCTCGAGGAAGGCCGCCACGGCTTCTTCGTTGGCCGCGTTGAGCACGGTCGTCGCGCTACCGCCGGCGCGCAGCGCCTGGTAGGCGAGGTCGAGGCAGCGGAACGTGTCCAGGTCCGGCGCCTGGAAGTCGAGCCGCGCGACCTTGAGCAGGTCGAGCAGCGCGACGCCGGCCTCGACGCGATCCGGCCATGCCAGCGCATAGGCGATCGCCGTGCGCATGTCCGGATTGCCGAGCTGGGCCAGGACCGAGCCGTCGACGTATTCGACCAGCGAATGGACGATGCTTTGCGGATGCACGACGACGTCGATGCGCTCGGCCGGGGCGTCGAACAGATAGTGCGCTTCGATGACCTCCAGGCCCTTGTTCATCAAGGTCGCCGAATCGACCGAGATCTTGCGGCCCATGCGCCAGTTCGGGTGCGCGCAGGCCTGGTCGGGCGTGATGTCGGCCAGTTCGCCGCGGCCGCGGCCGCGGAACGGTCCCCCGGACGCGGTCAGCAGGATGCGCCGCACGCCGGCCTGGGCGAGATCGGGGCGGCCGCCGGGCAGGCACTGGAACACTGCGTTGTGTTCGGAATCGAGCGGCAGCAGCTCGCCGCCGCCCTCGTGCAGCGCGGCCAGCAGCAGCGGGCCGGCCATCACGATCGCTTCCTTGTTCGCCAGCAGCAGGCGCTTGCCGGCGCGGGCGGCGGCCAGGGTCGAGGCGAGGCCGGCGGCGCCGACGATCGCGGCGACGACGGTGTCGCAATGCGTGCCGGCCGCGGCTTCGACCAGCGCGTCGGCGCCCGCCGCGACGCGGCAGGTCACGCCGGCCGCCGCCAGCCGCGCGCGCAGGGCGCCTTCGCAGGCCGGATCGGCGATGACGGCGAGCTCGGGCCGGAAACGCAGGCAGAGGTCGGCCAGCGCGTCGACGCTGCGATGCGCGGCCAGCGCCGTCACGCGGAAGCGATCCGGGTGGCGTGCGACGACGTCGAGCGTGCTCGCGCCGATCGAGCCGGTCGCGCCGAGGACCGCGATCTGCCTCATGGGACGAACAGGTGGTCGAGCAGGGCCTTGCCGGCGACGAACACCGGCAGGGCGGCGAACAGGCTGTCCAGGCGGTCGAGCAGGCCGCCGTGGCCGGGGAACAGCGCGCCGGAATCCTTCACGCTGGCCTGGCGCTTGAGCAGGCTTTCGAAGAGGTCGCCGATGATCGAGGCGATCACCGCGATCAATGCCACTACGACCAGCGCGGCGAGCGCGAGGCCGCGCTGGCCGAACGCCCAGCCGCAGATCAGCGCCAGCACGCCGGCGCCGGCGAGCGCGCCCCAGGCGCCCGCGGTCGTCTTGTTCGGACTGATCCGCGGCGAGAGCTTGGTCGTGCCGTAGCGGCTGCCGGCGAAATAGGCGGCGATATCGGCGGTCCAGATCAGCGCCACCGCGAACAGCGCCCAGGCGTGGCCGTGGTCGGTGCCGGCATGCAGCTTCATCAGCGCGAGCCACGACGGCAGGATTGACAGCTCGCAGGCGATCAGCTTGATCGCCGCGTTCTCGCGCGTCGGCGCGGCGGCGTAGGAAAAGCTGCGCATCCACAGCAGCGAGAGGAGCCACCAGAGCAGGCCCACCACGATGACGAACCAGCTGAGCGGCTCTTCGCGGATCGACCAGAGCACGACGAACAGGCCCGCGTTGAAGGCGACGGCGAGTGCGCGCACGGCGGGCGATTCGATGCCGGCCAGGCGCGCCCACTCCCACACCGCCACCAGGCACAGGGCCGAGATGATCAGCGCGACCGCAGAGGTCGGCAGGAACAGGATGATCGCGATCGCCAGCGGGGCGAGGATGAGGGCAGTGAGCGTGCGCTGTTTCAGCATACGAGGCTTCAGCTCGCGGCGCGCACTTGCGCGGAAGTCAGACCGTAGCGCCTTTCGCGGCGCGCGAACTCGGCGAGTGCGCCGTCGAGTATCGTGGCGTCGACATCGGGCCACAGCGCATCGGTGAAGAACAGCTCCGCATAGGCGACCTGCCAAAGCAGGAAATTGCTGATGCGCATCTCGCCGCCGGTACGGATGAACAGGTCCACCGGCGGCTGGTCGGCGAGGCAGGTGTAGCGTCCGAACGTCTTCTCGTCGATGTCCTGTTCGCGCAGCTCGCCGCCGGCGAGCGCCGCGGCGATACCGCGCGCGGCGTTGGCGATGTCCCAGCGGCCGCCGTAGTTGACCGCGACGTTGAGGCGCAGAGCCGTATTGGCGCGCGTGTGCTCCATCGCGGCGCGCATGCGCTCGGCCAGTTCCGGCGAAAACGCCGACAGGTCGCCGACGAACTCGATGCGCACGCCGTTCGCGTGCAGTTCGCCGACTTCGCGATCGAGCGCCTTCAGGAACAGTTGCATCAGCGCGCCGACTTCGCCCTGCGGGCGTTTCCAGTTCTCGCTGGAAAACGCGAACAGGGTCAGCGCCTCGACACCGCGGCGGCGGCAGAACTCGACCGCGGCGCGCACCGCCTTCTGGCCCTCGCGATGGCCGAAGCTGCGCGGCCGGTGGCGGCGTTCGGCCCAGCGGCCGTTGCCGTCCATGACGATCGCGATGTGGCGCGGGATGCGGGGAGCGGCGTCGGAATCCATAGGCTCTGCGTGGGAGCGGCGGCGGCCGCGGAAAGGGGCGAGGCGCGACAGGCGTGAACGTGGAACGGCTGGCCTTCGTCGATCACCGCACGACGACATCCGTTTCCGGAGCGTCCCGCGGCGGGCATCCGTGCCTGCCCCTCGGCCGGCCGAAGCCGGCGACGGTCACATCGACATCAGTTCGTCTTCCTTCGCCTTGACCACGCCGTCGATGTCCTTGACGTACTTGTCGGTGTACTTCTGGATGTCTTCCTCGGCACGGCGTTCCTCGTCCTCGGTGATTTTCTTGTCCTTCAGCAGTTCCTTCGCCTGATGCAGCGCGTCGCGGCGCACGTTGCGCACGGCGACCTTGGCGTTCTCGCCTTCGTGGGCGACGTGCTTGGACAATTCCCGGCGGCGCTCCTCGGTCAGCGCCGGCAGGTTGATGCGGATGACGTTGCCCATCGTGTTCGGGGTCAGGCCGAGGTCGGAGGCGAGAATCGCCTTCTCGATCGGGCCGACCAGGCTCTTCTCGAACGGGGTGATCGTGATCGAGCGTGCATCCGCCAGCGCGATGTTGGCAACCTGCGAGATCGGCGTGTCGGCGCCGTAGTAGGAGACCTTCAGCGGTTCGACCAGCGAGGTGCTGGCGCGACCGGTGCGCAGGCGCGTCAGATCGTGCTTGAGCGAGTCGACGCTCTTCTGCATGCGTGTCTGCGCATCCTTCTTGATGTTGTCGAGCATGGCGCGTTCACCTGTAAAGCCTTTGCAATCGGCCGCGGAGTATAGCAGCGGGTTTGCAGGTGACGCTGGCGCGCGCAGGGCGCGCACGCTCCCTCCCGGCGCACGCACGCGCATGCGCCTTCGTTGCACCGCACGGGCGAGCGCACCGGTATCCGTGTCGCCGAGCCGGTCCGGGCCGGCGGCGGTGTCGGCGACGCCCGTTCGAGCGCCGCCGTGAGGTTCCCGCGGAGCCGAAGGCCGCCGCGGTGCCAGGGACTACAGGATCACCAGCGCCACCGAGGGCCGGCCATAGAGTTCGACGTCGCGCAGGAACGCCTGGTAGCGCTCCTGGACGATGTCGTACGAACTCCAGTAGTCGGCGTACGAGGTGCGGTGGCCGAACAGCATGCCGATTTCGCGCTTGCTGAAGACATGCCGGATCTGGGCGTGCAGCGGAGCGCAGACGGCATTCGAACTCGGCGGCTTGCAATCGGCCAGCGTGTCGCGGTGGATCGTGATCGGAGCGAGCGTGCGGTCGTCGGCGTCGCGCGCGAGCGCGACGCCGACGGTCGTCAGCAGGCCGCTGATGAGCGTGAAGGCGAGCATGGTTTTCATGACGGGTTCCTGCGATGGTCGCAGTCATGCCGTATCCCCGGCTGGCGTGCGTGAACAGGGGGACGTCCGATCCGTTCGGCCGCCGAAGACGCGAGGTCTTCAGGAATACGGATCGACTTGCGGGGCAAACAGTTACACGCAAAAGCGCCGCTAAGCGATGCGGCGACACAAATCCGCGCCGGACCGAGGCCGCCGCACGCAACCGCCGCGGCGCCCGGGCGGCCCGCGCGATCAGCGGCTGCCGCCGACCAGGGTGCCGATATGCTCGCCGCGCATGATGCGCATGAGGTCGCCTTCGCGCGACATGTCGTAGATGCGCAGCGGAATCTTGTGGTCGCGGCACAGCGCGATCGCGCTGGTGTCCATCACCTGCAGGTTGCGCTGGATCACTTCCTCGTAGGAGAGGCGCTCGTAGCGCGTCGCGCTCGCATCCTTGTTGGGATCGGCGCTGTAGACGCCGTCGACCTTGGTCGCCTTCAGCAGCAGGTTCGCGCCGATCTCGATCGCGCGCAGGGCGGCGGCCGAGTCCGTCGTGAAGAACGGGTTGCCGGTCCCGGCCGCGAACAGCGCGATGCGGCCTTTTTCCAGGTGCCGGATCGCGCGGCGGCGGATGAAGTCCTCGCACACCTCGTTGATCTTGATCGCCGACATCGTGCGCGCGACGCCGCCGGCCTTCTCGATCGCGTCCTGCATCGCCAGCGCGTTCAGCACCGTCGCCAGCATGCCCATGTGGTCGCCGGTGACGCGGTCCATACCGGCGGCGGCGAGGCCGGCGCCGCGGAAGATGTTGCCGCCGCCGATGACGACGCCGACCTGGATGCCGGCGCGCTGCACCTCGATGATCTCGCGCGCGAGGCGCTGCAGGACCTTGGGATCGATGCCGTAGTCGGCCTCGCCCATCAACGCCTCACCGGACAGCTTCAGCAGGATGCGGCGGAACAGCGGGGCAGGGGACATCAGGACACCTCGGCGCGGGCAAACAGCCGAAGTTTAGCCGACGCGCGCCCGTCACGGGGCGTCCGCTGCCGCGGCGGCGCGTCGCGCACGCCGCCGCGCGTGGACCGGCGATGTCAGAAACTGCCCAGATCGTGCGGCGGCGCGGCGAACGCGACGGCGACGCCGCGCGGGCCGACGTTGACGCAGCCGGTGATGCTCATGACCGAATCGTGCAGGGTGACGCGCTTGTTCGCGCAGACCTCGGCGAGTTCCTGATAGCCGGGCAGCTCGCGCAGTTCCTCGAGCGCGCCGCCGTAGCTGATGTTGACGTGGGGCGTCAGCAGGCCGGCGAGGACGCGGTCGGTCGTGAAGCGGAACAGCTTGCGCATCGCGTTGTCGCGGCCTCGCACTTTCGCCACGGGTGTCGTCACGCCCATGTGCGCGCGGATCAGCGGCTTGATGTCGAGCGTGCTGCCGAGCATGGCGCCGACCAGGCCGACGCTGCGGTCGCCGCGCTTCTTCGCGCGCGTGCGCAGGTAATACAGGTCGTCCGGCACGAAGTAGCCGTAGCTCGCCTCGACGATCTTGAACAGGCGCGGGGTGATGTCGCGCGGAGCCATGCCGCGATGGATCATGTCGGCCAGGTCGAGCGCGGCGATGCCTTGGCCGGCGAACACGTTCTTGGTGTCGATCACGCGCAGCAGGAAGGGCTTGGTGATGCCCGCCGCGTTGCGGATTTCGCGGCTGTCGCGAATGATGTCGAGGCTGGCGCGCAGCGCGTTCTCGTAGATCTCGCTGCGCTTGGCCGAGATCGTCAGGCAGTACACGCTGTCGTAGTCGAGCACCAGGCGCTCGAGGAACAGCGAGCGGATTTCCTTGACCGAGTACGGACGCGTTTCCGCGCCGGCATTGCGGCCGCCGAGATCGTCGGCGAGGAAGCGCTGCGTGGTTTCGTCGCTGTGGTTGTCGGTGTACTCGTGGTCGCCGACCTTGACGCTGATCGGCAACACCACGACGCCGGGCTGTTCGTAGAACTCGCTCGGCAGGTCGCAGCCGGCGTCGACCACGATCGCGGTGCGTGCGGCGGCAAGGGTCGGCCGCTGCGTGACCAGGTGCAGGCGGTTGCGAGGATCGATGAAGGCCATGTCGTGGTTCCTGTTCGGAGAGTGACCCGGACAAGAGCAACGTGCGCGCCATTCGAGGTGGCCTCAGCGCGTTTGTAACAGTTGTTTGAAGTATTCCGGTGAACAAACGTAAAAAAAAGCCGCGCAAAGCGCGGCTTTTTCGTGGAAGTCCTTTTCGGAAACCCCCGCGAGGGGATCAGGCCAAGCCGGCCTGCTTCATGACTTCGGTCGCGAAATCGTCGCCGGTCGGCTTCTCGATGCCTTCGCCGACGGCCAGGCGATGCATCGCCAGCACTTCGGCGCCTTCCTTCTTCAGTGCCGCCTCGACGGTCACGTTCGTGTCGAGCACGAACGGCTGGCCGGTCAGGGTCATTTCGGAGATCGCCTTGTTGACCTTGCCCGAGGTGATCTTCTCGAGGATCTCGGCCGGCTTGGCCTTGTCCTTTTCCGACACCTGGGCGAGCGCGATTTCCTTTTCCTTCGCGACGATCTCGGCCGGCACGTGCGCGGGCGAGATGTACGGCGGATTCATCGCGGCGATCTGCATCGCCATGTTGCGCGCGAACTCGGCGCTGCCGCCCTTGAGCTCGGCGAGCACGCCGATGCGGCCGCCGTGCACGTAGGCGCCGACGTTGTTGCCGCTGTCGACGCGCACCATGCGGCGGATTTGGATGTTCTCGCCGATCTTGGCGACCAGCGCCTGGCGCGCCTGGTCGACGCTGCCGCCGCCCGGCCACACTTCGTCGAGCAGTTCCTTGACGTCCGGCGCGCCGCTGGAGAGCGCGATGTTGGCGACGTCGGCGGCGAACGCGAGGAAGCTCGCATCCTTGCCGACGAAATCGGTCTCGCAGTTGATCTCGACGAGCACGGCCTTGCCGCCGTCCTGCGCCAGCACGACGCGGCCTTCGGCGGCGACGCGGTCGGCCTTCTTGTCGGCCTTGGCCAGGCCCTGCTTGCGCAGCCACTCGATCGCGGTGTCGATGTCGCCGTTGTTCTGGGTCAGCGCCTTCTTGCATTCCATCATGCCGGCGCCGGACCGCTCGCGCAGTTCCTTGACCAGCTGTGCAGTGATTTCCATGATGTTCCTCGTGGGCAGGAGCGCCGATTCGCGCGCGGCGCCCGTGGGTTGCCGGTGCATGTTTGCAATGGTTCGTCATCCCGGCCGAGGCCGGGATCCAGCGTGGTGCGAGGGCACTGGGTCCCGGCCTGCGCCGGGACGACGGCGCCGCAGGCTGTACCAGCCTACGACGCGAAAGTGACGCTTACTCGGCGCTCGGCGTCTCGCCCGAGCTGTCCGGACGGCCGCCCGAACGCTGCTGACCACCCGGGCCACCCGGACCACGACGGCCGGCCGGCGGACGCTTGCCCGGAGCCGGCTTGCGCGGGCCCGGACGGCGGCGGTCGTCGCGCTCGCGCGCTTCCTTGTTGGCGACCGGGTTGCCTTCGGCGTCGAGTTCGACGAAATCGTCTTCCTTGCCGGCGGCGACCTGCGGCGCGGCAGCCTTGCCTTCGAGCACGGCGTCGGCGACGGCGCTCGCGTACAGCTGCACGGCGCGGATCGCGTCGTCGTTGCCCGGGATCGCGTAGTCGACCAGGGACGGATCGTAGTTGGTATCGACCACGGCGATGACCGGGATGCCGAGCTTCTTGGCTTCCTTGACCGCGATGTCTTCGTGGCCGATGTCGATGACGAACAGCGCGTCCGGCAGGCGATTCATGTCCTTGATGCCGCCGAGCGACTTCTCGAGCTTCTCGCGCTCGCGGATGCGCGACAGCACCTCGTGCTTGACCAGCTTTTCGAAGCTGCCGTCGGTGCTCATCGTCTCGAGCTCCTTCAGGCGCGAGACCGACTGCTTGACCGTGCGGAAGTTGGTCAGCATGCCGCCGAGCCAGCGCTGCGAGATCGACGGCATGCCGCAGCGTGCCGCTTCTTCCTTGATCGCCTCGCGCGCGGAGCGCTTGGTGCCGACGAACAGGATCGTGCCGCGCTTCTGCGCCAGGCCCGAGATGAAGTTCATCGCGTCCGTGAACAGCGGCAGGGTCTTTTCGAGGTTGATGATGTGGATCTTGCCGCGGGCGCCGAAGATGTACGGCGACATGCGCGGATTCCAGTAGCGGGTCTGGTGACCGAAGTGCACGCCAGCTTCGAGCATCTGGCGCATGGTGACTTGAGGCATTGCATCATTCCTTCATACGGAGGGAATCGAAGCGAGCTCCTCGCCGGAAGTCCACACGGGGACGTGCAGGCTCTTGCGAGGGACTTGCGTAGCGATTCCGGGGTTGGACCTCCATGCATCCGCCGCGTGCGACTCCTTGCGGAGCACCCCGAACGCGGTGACGATGCATGTGCGGATTTTGGCGTTGCCGCCGTCGCGAACCGCCCGCCGGGATTGAATCCGGACGGTGCGAATCGCATCTGATTGCCGGTTGCGGCATAGGAAGCCGGCCGACAAATCCGTAAGATTGTAAACCGGACCGCCCGTCCGTCACAAGTTCAGGGCCGGGCGGTCACCCGTTCAAGGTGTCAGCGGGCGCCCGCGGCGCAGGACCGCCGTACCCCCCATCGTCGAGGAAAGCATGCCCGTTACCGTCAAGAACCCGGACCAGATCGAGAAGATGCGCGTCGCCGGCCGCCTGGCCGCCGAGGTGCTGGAGATGCTGGTTCCGCACGTCAAGCCCGGCGTCAGTACCGAGGATATCGACCGCCTCGCCTACGAGCACATCGTCAACGTGCAGAAGGCGATCCCGGCGAACGTCGGCTACCGCGGCTTCCCGAAGACCTTGTGCACCTCGGTCAACCACGTGATCTGCCACGGCATTCCCAATCCCGGCAAGCTGCTCAAGGACGGCGACATCGTCAATATCGACGTCACCGTGATCAAGGACGGCTGGCACGGCGACACCAGCCGCATGTACTTCGTCGGGCAGCCGTCCGTGCTGGCCAAGCGCCTGGTCGACACCACGCTGGAGGCGATGATGCTCGGCATCGGGCAGGTGCGCCCCGGCGCGACGCTCGGCGACATCGGCCACGCGATCCAGCAGCACGCCGAGGCGCAGGGCTTCTCGGTCGTGCGCGAGTACTGCGGCCACGGCATCGGCCAGATCTACCACGAGGACCCGCAGGTACTGCACTACGGCCACGCGGGTGCCGGCATGAAGCTGCAGAAGGGCATGACCTTCACGGTCGAGCCGATGATCAACGCCGGCAAGCCGCAGACGCGCCTGCTGCCGGACGGCTGGACCGTCGTCACCAAGGACCACTCGCTGTCGGCGCAGTGGGAGCACACGATCGCGGTCACTGACGACGGCTACGAGATCCTCACGGCCTGGCCGAACGCGGCGGCCTGACGCAGCTGGCGGCCCCGTCTCGACGGGCGGCATGGCCCGGCATGTCGGGGCCATCCCCGCCAACCGAGCCGAAAGCCCGCAGACGTTCCTCGCGACGCGCATTCGGCCGCAGCGCCGCGAACGGCGTTTCGCGCCGGCGCGCCGGTTGACATTTTCGGCCGCAGCGCCGCGAACGGCGTTTCGCGCCGGCGCGCCGGTTGACATTTGCGCGGCGACTTTCGACAGTCGCCATCCGCCTCTCTCGCTTTTCGCCGCTGCCGCCGTGACTTCGACTTCCGCCGACAACCTGCCGGGCCTGCCGCGCCTGCCGCCGGCGATGCCGCGCAGCGGCGTCTCGGCCGAGGCCCGGCTGGCGCTGCGCCAGGTGCTCGACGACGTCGACCGCAACCTCGCGCTGGCGTTTCGGGCTGGCGCCGACGCGCGCGAGCTGGTGCGCCTGCGCGCGCGCGCGATCGAAAACGTCGTGGTGCATGTCTGGCAGGCCTGCGTCGGCGAGGCGGCCGACTGCGCGCTTTTCGCCGTCGGCGGCTTCGGCCGCGGCGTGCTGTTTCCCCATTCGGACGTCGACCTGCTCGTGCTCGTGCAGCCGGCCGGAGCGGCGCGGCAGGCACGCGCGTTCGAGGCCTTCTTCACGTGCCTCTGGGACCTCGGCCTCAAGCCCGGCCATGCGGTGCGCACGCCAGCGCAATGCCGCGAACTGGCGGCCACGGACGTCACCGTATTCACCGCGCTGCTCGACGCGCGCGTGCTGGCGGGCGATGCTGCGCTCGGCGACGCGCTCGCTGCCATCACCGCCGATCCGGCGCTGTGGCCGGCCGCCGAATTCTTCGCCGCCAAGCGTGCCGAGCAGATCACGCGTCACGCGCGCTACAACGACACCACCTACAACCTCGAGCCGAATCTGAAGGAAGGTCCGGGCGGTCTGCGCACGCTCGACCTGATGCGCTGGCTCGGCCGCCGCATCGTCGGCGCCGGCGACTTCGCCGCGATGGTCGAGCACGGCCTGCTCGACGCGACCGAGCGCGCCGCGCTGGAGCGTTCCGAAGCGACGCTGTACCGCTATCGATTCGCGCTGCACCTGGCGGCCGGCCGGCCCGAGGAGCGCCTGCTGTTCGACCACCAGCGCCGCCTCGCCGCCGATCTCGGCTACTCGGACGAGCACGAGAAGAACCTCGCGGTCGAGCAGTTCATGCAAGGCTACTACCGTGCTGCGACGATCGCCGAGCGATTGTGCGTGCAGTTCAAGGAGCGCTGCACCGAGCTGCTCGAACCGGTCGAGGCGCCGCCGCGCGAACTCGATGCGCATTTCGTCGCGCTCGGTCCGCGCCTGGAACTGCGCCAGGCCGATTTGTTCGCGCGCCAGCCGCGTGCGATGGTCGACGCGTTCGTCGTGCTGCTCGATCATCCGGAGCTGCGTGGCCTGTCCTCGCAGACGATGCGCCTGCTGCAACGCGCGCTGGCGCGTCATCGCGGCGGCTTCGCCGACGATCCGAACGTGCTGGCGGCGTTTCTCGCGCTGCTGCGCCGTGGCGCGCCGGCCGTGGAAGCGCTCGCGCGCATGAACCGGCACGGCGTGCTCGCGGCGATCCTCCCCATGTTCCGCCGCGTCGTCGGGCGCATGCAGTACGACCTGTTCCATGTCTACACGGTCGACGAGCACACGCTGCGCGTGCTGCGCAATGTCGCGCGCTACGCCGAGCCGGCCGCGCGCGAGGAATTCCCGCTCGCGTGCAAGGCCTTCGAGGCGCTCGACAAGCCCGAGCTGCTGCTGCTCGCGGCGCTGTTCCACGACATCGCCAAGGGACGCGGCGGCGATCACTCCGTGCTCGGCGAGGAAGACGCGCGTGCCTTCGGCGCCAAGCTGGGCCTGGCCGAACCCGACATCGACCTGATCGCCTGGCTGGTGCGCTGGCACCTGCTGATGAGCGTGACCGCGCAGCGCCAGGACATCACCGACCCGGAAGTCGTGCACCGCTTCGCGACGCAGGTCGGCGACCTCGAGCGGCTCGAACACCTGTACATGCTGACGATCGCCGACATCGCCGGCACCAATCCGAAACTGTGGAACGAGTGGAAGGCGCGCCTGCTCGCCGACCTCTACGTCGCCGCGCGCTATTCGCTGCGCGCCGGGCTCGACCGGCCGCCGCATGCGCAGGCGCGCGCGCACGAATGCCGCGCCCGTGCGCTCGATCTGCTGGTCGCCGACGGCATCGACGCCGCCCAGGCGGAGCGTCGCCTGGCCGATTTCCCGGAGGCGAGCTTCCTGCGTCATCGTCCCGAACAGATCGCCTGGCAGGCGCATGCGCTCGAACGCTGCGGCGCCGCCGATCTCGTCGTGGCCGTGCTGCCGCGTTCGACGCGCGGCGGCAGCAGCGAAGTGTTCGTGCACGCGCCCGACCGCGACGGCCTGTTCGCGGCGATCGCGGCGACGCTGGACCGTCTCGGTTTCGATGTCGTCGACGCACGCCTGCTCGCCTCGACGCGCGGCATCGTGTTCGACACTTTCGAAGTGCTCGATGCCGGCACGCTGGCCGCGCTGAGCGCCGAGCGCGCGAGCGAACTCGAGACCGCGCTGACGCGCGTGCTGGCTCGGCCGGACCTCGAAGCACGCGTCTCCCGGCGTACGCTGCCGCGGCGCCTGCGCCATTTCCAGCGCGTGCCGCAGATCGAGTTCAGCCGCGCCGGCGACGCGACACAGCTCGCGCTGGTCTGCAGCGATCAGCCCGGACTGCTGGCGCAAGTCGCGCAGGCGTTTCGCGACGCGCGCGTGCGCGTGCACGACGCGCGCATCGCCACCTTCGGCGAGCGCGCCGAGGACTTCTTCATACTCACCGACGAGGACAACCGCATGCTGATGGAGCCGCTGCAGCAAAGCCTGCGCGAGATCCTGCTGCAGAGCCTCGGCAACCCCGAATCGAACCCGCACGAGACACCGCATGTCATCGCATGAAAGCTTGATCGACGACGCCTGGGAACGCCGCAGCGCGCTCGCCGACGATGAAATCTCCGGCCGGTTGCGTCCGGCGATCGAACAGATCCTCGACCGGCTCGAGAGCGGCGCGTCGCGCGTGGCCGAGCCCGACGGCAACGGCGGCTGGCACACGCACCAGTGGCTGAAGAAGGCCGTGCTGCTGTACTTCCGCATAAGCCAGAACCATCTCGTCGACGGCGGCCCGATGGCCGCGTTCGACAAGGTGCCGCTGCGTTTCGCCGGCGCCGGCGAAGCGGACTTGCGCGCCACCGGCGCGCGCGTGGTGCCCGGCGCGCTCGTGCGCCGCGGCGCGCATGTCGCGAAAGACGCCGTGCTGATGCCGAGCTATCTCAACATCGGCGCGCACGTCGGCGCCGGCACGATGGTCGACACCTGGGCCACGGTCGGCTCGTGCGCGCAGATCGGTGCGAACGTGCATCTGTCCGGCGGCGTCGGCATCGGCGGCGTGCTGGAGCCGCTGCAGGCCAATCCGACCATCATCGAGGACGACTGCTTCATCGGCGCGCGTTCGGAGGTCGTCGAAGGCGTCATCGTCGAGAAGGGCAGCGTGATCGGCATGGGCGTGTTCCTCGGCCAGTCGACCAAGATCTACGATCGCGCGTCCGGGCAGGTCAGCTACGGCCGCGTGCCGGCCGGCAGCGTCGTCGTCGCCGGCTCGCTGCCCGCCGCCGACGGCAGCCACAGCCTCTACGCGGCGGTCATCGTCAAGCGCGTCGACGCGAAGACGCGCGCGAAAACCGGCATCAACGAACTGCTGCGAGCATGAGCCTGCGATGACCACGAAAGTCTATGGCCTGGACAAATGCGACACCTGCAGGAAGGCGCGCAACTGGCTCGATCGCAAGCAGGTCGCTCACGAATTCATCGACTACCGCGAGCATCGCGTCGCTCCGGCGACGCTGAAGGACTGGGCCGGTCAGGCCGGCGGCTGGGAAAAGCTCGTCAATCGGTCGTCGACGACCTGGCGCGCATTGCCCGACGCGCGCAAGACGCCCGGCAGCGATGCGGAGTGGACCTTGCTCATCAAGGAATATCCGGCGCTCGTGCGGCGGCCGGTGCTCGTGATGGAGGACGGGGCGATCACGCAGGGGTTCACCGACAACGCCTACAAGCGCCTGTTTCCGGCCTGAGCCCGAAACGGTTCGCGCGCGGCGCGCCGAGCCTGTCAGCGGCGCGCGTTTTGATTTGCCGGTTCGCGAGTCATCGCCGATCCGGAATTCGGCGTCGGAAATCTGAGCTTCAAGCTACTCCCGATTCCCGATTCCCGATTCGTGCCGAGCCGCGCGTGCCGATGAAAGCGCGCCGCGGCGTGGCCGCCTAACGCGCCTTGCCGTCCAGCGGCGCCGACGCCGGGGCCGACCAGCTGTAGCCGTTGTTCTGCGCGGGCGGTATCGCCGGGGCCGAAGGAGCGGCGTTCGCACTCGCCCCCGGTGTTGCAGGGGCGGCGAATTCGCCTTTGACGCCGTCGACGAGCCCGTTGAGGCTGCTGCCCTTGATGCCGATCTCGCTGAGGAGCGCGTCGAGGATCGGCTGCTGCGTGCGGTAGGCGAGCGCTGCCGAGACCGCCTGTTCGGCGAGGTTGCCGCCGCCGCTGCCGCTCGCGGAATCCGTGCCGCCGCCGCGATTGAGTCCGTCGACCTGGACGATGCGGATGCCGTCGATCTTTTCCATCGGCTTCACCGACGCTTCGATGATGCGCGGCAGAGCCGCGATCAGCGCCTGCTTGATCTGCAGCGCGACCTGCTCGGCCCCGAGCGTATTCAACGCTTCGTTGCGCAGCTGGATGCCGGAGGCCTCGACGGTGAACCGGACGCGATCGGCTTCGGCGCGGATGCGGACCGCCTGCGCGTGATTCTCCGCGGCGTCGCGCTCGGCTTCGGCCGACACCTTCACGCCGATGGCCTGCTGCTGGGCTTCCTGGTCCGCCGCGACGAGGGCGATCTGCTTGTCGCGCTCGGCGATGGCGACATCGCGGGCGGTCTTGACCTGTTCTTCCGCACGCGCCGCGAGTGCACGCGCTTCGTTGGCATCGCGCTCGGCATCCGATTGCGCTTTCGAGCGCTCGGCGATGGCGATGGCCCGCTCCTGGTCGGCGAGGGTCGTGCGCTTCTGCTGCTCGATCTGCGCGACCTGGATGTCGCGTTCGGCTTCGATCTGGCGCTGCTTGACGGCGCGCTCTTTCTCCACCTGCGCTTCGCGCACGAGGCGTTCGGAGTCGTTTTTCGCCTGCTCGGCCTCGCGTTCGCGCTGCGCCTGTATGGCGGCGACCTCGGCCTTCTGCTGCGCTTCGCGCGTGCGCACTTCCTGCTGCTGGGCCAGCGTCGCGAACGTCTGCTGGCGATCGATCTCCAGACGCTGGTTGGCCGCTTCGAAGTTCTTCTGCGCGATCGCTACGGCCGTGGTCTGCTCGATCTCGTTGCGCTGCTTGGCGCGCAGCTGGGTCGCCTCGGTCAGCTTGGTCAGGCCTTCCGCATCGAATGCGTTGTTCGGATCGAAGAACTGCATCGGTGTCTGGTCGATGCGCGTCAGCGAGACGCTTTCGAGTTCGAGCCCGTTCTTGAGCAGATCTTCGGCGACGGCGTGCTGGACCGCCTGGATGAAGTCTTGGCGCTTGTCGAGCAGCTCCTGCATCGTCATCGAAACGGAGCCCGCGCGCAGCGCGTCGACGAACTTGTCTTCGACCAGTTCGCGCAGGCTGTCCGGCGCCATCGTTCGCTGACCGAGCGTCTGGGCCGCGTTGGCGATGCCCTCGACGCTGGGGATGACGCGCACGAAGAAGCCGGCGACGACGTCGACGCGCATGCGATCGCGGGTGAACAGGCTGTCCTTGCCGGCGCGCGCGACCTCGAGCTTCAACGTATTCATGTTGACCGGCATGATCTCGTGGAAGATCGGCAGCACCAGCGTGCCGCCGTCCATGATGACCTTCTGTCCGCCGAGGCCGGTGCGAACGAAGGCGAGTTCCTTCGACGAGCGCCGGTACAGGCGCGCGATCACCAGCCCGATGATGAAGACGCCCATCAGTACGATGCCGGCGAGGATGGCGACGCTCACGAGATCATTCATCGCAAAGCTCCAGGATTGATGCGAAGGTCAGACCAGCAGGTCCGGACGGGGATTGGGAATGGCCGCGAAGCGCGAGCCGGAAATCTGGCGCACGAGCAGGACGTCGCTGCCGGAGGCCAGTTCATCGATGGTCGCATCGGGCTCGACCATCAGATAAAGCGTGTGGCCGCGGCCATCCGATGTCTTCGCCTGCGCGGCATAGGCCGTACGCGCGGGCCCTAGCATCGTCGCGACACGTCCGACCAGGCTCGCGAAGGACACGGCGTAGGTTTCGTCGCGCGGGATCAGGCGCGCGATGAGGCCGCCGATGGCGCGCACGGCCGGCAGCGCCGCGAACAGCGCAACCGGTACCGAAACGAGTACGGGCATCGGATGCCGGAGGATGTTCAGCGCGAGCAGGTTGAGAACGAGACCGCCCAGCGCGAACACAGTGAGGAACACCGCGCACAGCGCCAGCAGCGGCGCGCGGCCGAGATGCAGCCAGCCGAGGAATCCATCCGGCGGGTGGAGTCCGAATACGCCGTCGAGCCAGTGCGAAGGACTCGCGCCGAACACGAGCGCCGCGCCTTCGAGCGCACCGAGCAGCAGGAGCACGCCGAGCGCGACGACGAACGGAGCGCATTCGGGCAGCGCCAGCAGGTTCATGGCGTGGAGCGGCCCGACACGAGCGCCTTCAACGCCGCGAGACGGTCGTCGATCTTCTTCTTCCGTTGCAGCTCGGCCAGTTCCTTCAGCTTCATTGCATCCCCCGGTGCAGTCGCCAAGCCGACTATACCGGTCTCGCGCGCGAGCACGCGATCGAACGCCGACTCGGCTTTGCCGACGCGCCCGTCGCGATCGCGAGTTGGCGGATCGCCGCCATTGACGCTGTCGCTTTGGCGACGCGTCGCGATGAATTCCGCCAGGATCGCCTCGCGCTCCTGCTTGCGCGCGAGCAGGGCGCGCAGGTAGCTCTCGCACTGCATCGCCCGTTCGCGCTGGTCCTCCAGGTTCTGCTGCAGCACGGGCAACTGGTCTTCGATCAGCGTCTGGCGTTCGAGGCTTGCCGCCGCGAGGTCGTCGCGCGCTTCCTGGACCGCGAGTTCCGCCTTGGCGCCCAGATCTTCGTGTTCGCTGGCCAGCTTGGCCAGACGCGCCGCGATCTGATGTTTCGCCGCTTCGATGCGGCCGAGTTCGGTGCGTACTTCGGCGACGACCTGGTCGATTTCGCGCACGGCTTGCGCGAGGGTGGCTTCCGGCGCCACGCCCTCGACCTTGTCGAGCAGGGCGTGCGCGCTTCCGCTGATCAGGCGGACGACGCGATCTTGAAGCGTGTCGGACATGGGATTCTCCTTCGGTGGTGGAGGGATGAAGCGATGTCTGGCCGAACCGCGCTAGGGCGGTGCCGCGCGCGCCGCGCGGATCGCGTCGATCAGGCCGGCCAGGCGCGGCAGCTGGCGGTCGAGCGCCTGCGCGTCGTAGGCGACCGCGTGCGGCGCGATTCCGAGCCGCAGCAGCGCGCTCAGCAATGCCGCGCTTCGCTGCAGCAGCATGTCCTCGACCTGGCGCGCTCGCGCGGACGAGTCTTCGGCGGCGAGCCGTTCGGACGACAGCAGCGCCATCAATTGCGGCGCCCACTCGATCATCGCGGCGAGCACTTCCGAACGTTCACCGCTGCGATGCTCGAACGCCGCGACACCCTTGGCGAACGGCTGGATCAGGTCGCGCAGCCAGGCGAGCGCCAATTCATAGGACTGCTCGCCCTCGTGTTCGCGACGATGGCGCTGGATGACGGCACGCAACTTGTCCGACGGCGTGGCCGCCCCTTTGATATCGAGCGCAGTCAGCCATTCGAAATCGTCCTGGGGAATGCGCACGGAGAGAGGAATCGACGTCGCCATATGACTACCTTCGTATTCATTTGCATACGATCGTAATCTAGCACGGATTCCACCCGTGCGCTACTACGCCTGGCTTGGGTAAGCTCGGCGCCCCGCCTGGAAGGGAAATCGCTGGTGTCCGACGTCCAAGATCTCGCCATCGCACTGATCCGCCGCGCGTCGGTCACGCCCGACGATGCCGGCTGCCAGGAGCTCATCGCCGCGCGTCTCGCGCAGGCCGGCTTCACGATCGAGCGGCTGCGCTACGGCGCGGTCGACAACCTGTGGGCCACGCACGGCGGCGCGGGGCCGGTGCTCGCGTTTCTCGGTCATACGGACGTGGTGCCGAGCGGTCCGCTCGATGCATGGAGCAGTCCGCCGTTCGAGCCGACGCTGCGCGATGGCCGTCTATACGGCCGTGGCGCCGCGGACATGAAGTCCGGCGTCGCGGCGATGGTGGTGGCGCTCGAGGCGTTCGTGCGTGAGCGGCCGGATCATCCGGGGCGCGTCGCGTTGCTGTTGACTTCGGACGAGGAGGGCGTGGCCGTCGACGGCGTGCGCCGCGTCGCGGCGGCGTTTCGCGAGCGTGCCGAACGCATCGACTGGTGCGTGGTCGGCGAACCGTCGTCGAAGCAGCGCCTCGGCGACCTGATCCGCGTCGGCCGCCGCGGATCGCTGACCGGCCGGCTGCACGTGCGCGGCGTGCAAGGCCACGTCGCCTATCCGGACAAGGCGCGCAATCCGATCCATGCGCTGGCACCGGCGCTGGCCGAGCTCGCCGCGACGCGCTGGGACGAAGGCAACGAAGCGTTCCCGCCGACGTCGTTCCAGGTCTCCAACCTCAATGCCGGCACCGGCGCCGACAACGTGATCCCGGGCGACCTGCACGCGGTGTTCAATTTCCGCTTCGGCACGGCGAGCACGAGCGACGGCTTGCGCGAGCGTGCCGAGGCGATCCTGCGCCGCCACGGCGTCGAACTGGGGCCCGAAGCGAGCCGCCTCGACTGGTGGCTGTCGGGCGAGCCGTTCCTGACCCGCGCCGGCGCGCTGCGCGATGCGGCCGTCGCCGCGATCGGCGCGCTGTGCGGCGTCGAACCGGAGCTCAGCACCGGCGGCGGTACATCCGACGGACGCTTCATCGCGCCGCTCGGCGCCGAGGTCGTCGAACTCGGACCGAACAATGCGAGCATCCACAAGATCGACGAGCACATCGCGCTCGACGAACTGGAGCGCTTGCCGGCGCTTTATCGTGCGATTGCCGAGCGTCTGCTGGGCGCGACAGCCGCGCGGGAGTAGGCAACCTCGCCGCGGCCAGCGAGAATGCCGCCATCGGCGCAACAGGGAGCCTGCGTGGATATTCGTCAAGACCTCGCCGCGGCGATCGGCCACACGCCGCTGCTGCGCCTGCGCCGCGCGTCCGAGCTGACCGGCTGCGAGATCCTCGCCAAGGCCGAATTCATGAATCCGGCCGGTTCGATCAAGGACCGTACCGCGCTCGGACTGCTGCTCGATGCCGAGCGGCGCGGCTGGATCGGTCCCGGCGGCGCGATCGTCGAGGGCACCGCCGGCAATACCGGCATCGGTCTGGCCATGCTCGGACTCAGTCGCGGCTATCGCACGATCATCGCGATGCCCGATTCGCAGAGCCGCGAAAAAGTCGAGGCGCTGCAGCTGGCCGGTGCCGAGGTGCATCGCGTACCGGTGGTCGCCTACGGCGATCCGAATCACTATTCGCATGTCGCGCGCCGCATCGCCGACGAGCTCGACGCACGCTCGCCCGGCAGCGCCTGGTTCGCCAACCAGTTCGATTGCACCGCGAACCGCGAGATCCACGCGGCGACGACTGCCGTCGAAATCTGGCAGCAGACGTCCGGACGCCTGCATGGTTTCGTCTGCGCCGCCGGTACCGGTGGAACGCTCGGCGGCGTCGCCCGAGCGCTCAAGGCGCAGCGAGCGGACATCCGCATCGCCCTGGCCGACCCGGCCGGCTCCGCGCTCGCGCACTACGTCAATCACGGCGAGCTGAAGGCCGAAGGCAGTTCGATCACCGAGGGCATCGGCTACAGCCGCATCACGGCGAATTTCGAGGGCACGCCGATCGATCACGCGTGGTCGATTCCGGATACCGAATCGGTCCCGTGGGTGCACGCGCTGCTGGCCGAGGAAGGCTACAACGTCGGCGGTTCCAGCGGCGTCAACGTGGCCGGGGCCGTGCGGCTGGCGCGCGAGCTCGGACCGGGGCATCTCGTCGTCACCGTGCTGGCCGACTCCGGCACGCGCTATCAAAGCAAGTTGTTCAATCCGGCGTTCTTGCGTTCGAAGGACTTGCCGGTGCCGGCATGGCTCGACCGGGCGTTTTCCGCATGATCGCGAAAGACCTGCGATGAACGTCCGGCAGACGTTGCTTGCGGCCGTCTTCTCGGCATGGGCGGGCGCATCGTTTGCGATGCCGCCCGCGGCTGCGCCGGTCTTCGAGATCGGCGCCGAGCGCACGTGGGTATGGGGCGGCAGCACGGCGCTCGCTCTCAATCCGGACGCGCTCACCACGCTCGGCCTGCGCGTCGAAGAGGCGGCATCGGCGTCGGCGCGTACGACAGGCGCGCCCGGCCGGCGCTACGACGTGACGCGTTTCGCGGCATTGCCGGCGAGCGGTCTGGAAATCCTGCGGCAGGGCGCACAAGTGAAGGGCGTCGGCGAAGGCGCGCTGCGCTTTCGCGGCGGCTTGGTCCTGCGTCATGCGGGCGGGCGCATCGACTTGCGCGGTTTCGCGCTGCGCGCCAATCCGCTCGCGCGCACCGGCATCGAGCTGGCCGACGCCGGCGGCGCCGTCTGGTTCACGGCCGATCACGCGCATTACGGCTTTGCCGTCGATCGCCCCGGCGACTTCGCGATGCGGCACATGAACCTGCGTCTGTCGGCGCACTTCGCCGAGGTGCTCGGACGCCCGCAACTGGCCGGCTATCCGATCGGCGATCTGTCGTTCGAGGCCGCAGCGCGCGCCGACGATGCCGGCGGCGCGAAGGTCGGCGCCACTTGCAGCGCGCCATGGCCGGCGCCGAACCTGCGCACCGACATCGAGCTGACGATCGCCAATCTCAACGGCTTCTACGATGCGGTCTATGCGCCGCGCTGCGGACTGCCGCCGCTGCCGGACGGCGGCGCCTGCAGCGCGACCAGCACGAACGGAAAACTCGTGCTCGGCGCCGACGCGAGCCTGCGCAACGCCGGGCAGACGGCCGTTCCGTGGCATGCACACTTCAGCGGCGACTTTCCGCCATACGGCAACGACCAGCACCCGTACCTGATCTGGAATCTCTACCGCATCGACGGCGACGGCCGCATCAAGCAGATCGGCGCATCGGGCGTGAAGCACGCGTTCTATTCGATCAACCTCAATTGCGGCTGCCCCGACGGCAACGTGATCTGGCCGGGCTGCGAAGACGTCTACTCGCTCAGCAGCAACGACAACGGCGGCGGCACCGACGAGCAGAATCTTGCGCCGCGTTCGGAAATCATCCCGCACACAGGGCAATGGGGGCGTTGCGGCTCGATATGGGACGGCGACTGCGACGGCGCGATGGATCCCGGCAGCGGCGCGCACGATCTGTACCAGTTCCGCATGCAGGTCGACGAGAGCGACCTGCTGCCGCCGCTCGCCGAGGGCGCGCGCTACTTCTTCGAATACTGGTACCTCGTGCGCGACGACGACGACATCTACGACTCGATGGGTTATCGCGAAATCCTTCCGTCGAAGAATGGAGCGGCCTGGTCGGTTGCCTTGGTCGGCGAGAACGCGCCCGACCGCGATTTCTTCCAGGGGCCGGCGCTCGACCGCTGGGTCGATCCGGATGCGCCGCCGGCGAACGCGATGAATCGGGAACTGGCGACGCCGCTCGGCCGTGCGCGCGTGGCCGTCAAGGCGACCGACCTCGGCGACGGCCGCTGGCGCTACGAATATGCGGTCATGAACTTCGACTACGCGCATGCCGAGGTCGATCCCGCGCATGCGGCCGAGCCGAACCTGCGGTTGCTGTCTAACCACGGTTTCGCGCATTTCGGCGTGCCGGTTCCCGCCGGCGTGACCGTGACGGACCTGCGCTTCGACGATGCCGACGGCGATCCCGGCGACGACTGGATCGCCTCGAACGACGACGGCACGCTGGCGTGGAACGCACCGGCTGCTGCGAATGCGCTCGACTGGGGCACGCTCTATCACTTCGAATTCGTCGCCGATGCGGCACCGTCCGATGCGGCGATCACGCTCGCCGGCGCGGCGACGTCGAGCGAGAGCGGGCAGGCCTATACGATGCCCTTGCTGGGTCCCGCAGCACGCGCGCCGCTGCCGCGCGGACATTCGCGCCACGCCAGGCCAGCGCTCGGCCCAGGCTAGCCTTTACATTCGGGCGAAGGCCGAATAACTGAACGGAACGGCTCGTACGTCGCCCGGTTGCACTGGCCCTGGATGGCTGTGCTAGCCTCGGGTTTCGCCTTGGGTGCGAACGGATTCAGCGCCTCCTCAAGTTGGCAGACTAAGGGGAACTTGATGCGCAAGTCGATCGTTGCTGCAGCGCTGGTGGGCGCGCTGCTGGGAGTGTCCGCGGCAGACGCGGGCGTGATTTCGCAAGCCAATCAGCAGAGCGCACCGAGCGGCACTTGGCTCGCCTGGGGCGGCGAAACGCGCATTCATCTCAACCCCGATGCACTCGATCGCTTCGGCATCACGATCGAAGCCGTACAAGGCGCTTCCGCTCGTACGGTCGGCGCATCGGGCAAGCGGTACGAAGTCGATACGTTTCCGGCGCAGAACTCGAGCGCATTGCAGATCAATCACACCGGCAAGGCCGTCGACGGCCTCGGCGGCGGCGCGCTGCGCCACACCGGTGGCCTGGTCCTGAAAGTCGGCGGCAAGCAGATCGATCTGCGCGGATTCTCGCTGCAGGCCAACGCGCCGACGAAGGTGGGGATGGCGCTGGCCGATGCGGCCGGAACGGTCTGGTTCACGACCGATCACGCGCATCCGGGGTTCGCGCGCGACAATCCGAACATCTTCTCGATGCGCGAGATGAACCTGCGTCTGTCGCGCGCGTTCGCGCAGGCGCTCGGCGATCCGTCGCTCGAAGGCTATCAAGTCGGCGGTCTCGATTTCCGTGCGCAGTCCAAGCCCGACGACACAGCGACGCCGGCCGGCGGTGTGTGCAATGCGCCGTGGCCGGGCGAGGGTTTGACCACCGACATCGAGCTCGTCTATCGCGACGGCAACAACAATTGGGACGGACACAACGATTCGATCATGGTGCAGCGCTGTTCGCTGAATTCGGACGGGGTGGCTCCGTGCACCGCGTCGAGTACGACCGGCGGCGTCGTCATCGATCAGGATTCGAGTCTGGTCAACGTCGGGCAAACCGCGGTTGCTTGGTATTACCGCCTCTCCGGCGACTTCCCGCCCTACAACAACGACCAGCATCCGTTCCTGATCTGGAACCTGTACCGACTCAACGCCGACGGCAGCATCAAGCAGATCGGCGTATCGGGTGTGAAGCACGCGTTCGAGACGGTCAACTACGTCTGCGGCTGCGGCGACGGCAACGTGATCTACCCGACTTGCGAGGACACCTACGCGGTCTACAACAACGACACCAGCCAATTCCTCGGGCCGCGCTCGGAGATCATTCCGTATCCCGGCATCTGGGGGCGCTGCGATTCGTTCCTCGACAGCAACTGCGACGGCAACGAGGACGACGGCGGCATCGCGCAGAACCTCTACGACTACCGCATGGTCGTCAAGGAGAGCGACATGCTCCCGCCGCTGGCGACCGGCGCGCGCTATTTCTTCGAGTACTGGTACGTCATACGCGACGACCAGAACATCTACAACTCGATGGGCTATCGCGAAATCAAGCCGGTCAAGCAGACGATGGGAACGTTCGGCAACACCAGTACCGGCGGATGGTCGATACAAATGGTCGACAACGTACCCGACGGCAACAATTTCCGTCTGGGGCCGGTGCTGAACATGTGGGTCGATCCGGCCGCACTGGCACCGAACAGCGACAACGAGGAACTGGCCACGCCACTCGGTCACGCACGCGTCGCCGTCAAGGCGACCGATCTCGGCGACGGCACCTGGCGCTACCAGTACGCGATCGCGAATTTCGACTATTCGCACACGCAGATCGATCCTGCCCATCCGGATGAGCCGAACATCAAGGTCGACTCGAATCACGGCTTCAGCAAGTTCAACGTGCCGGTCGGCGCCGACGCGACGATCACGAACGTGCGCTTCGACGATGCCGACATCGATGCAACCAACGAATGGTCCTCCACGACGGATGGCAACGGCGTGACCTGGACCATGCCGGCGGGACAGAACAGCCTCGACTGGGGTCACCTGTATCGCTTCGAGTTCACCGCCAACAAACCGCCGGCGAAAGCCGCCGGCAGCGTGCACCTCACCGGCATCGCCACCGACAGCGAAGCGGAGATTCCGTACGACGTCGCGCTCCTCGTGCCTCAGGGCATCGACGACACGGTCTTCAAGAACGGCTTCGAAGGAACGAACTAATTCATGATCTTGCGTCTGCGTTCATCGGCGAAAGCCTGCTTCGTGCTGTTCGTATTGTCGATTGCCGTGCCCTGCGGCGCGGCGGATGTCGGCGACTGGTCCATGGTCTCGCGGGCGCTCGCTTCAGCGGCGTCCGGTGGCCCGAGTGCGGTGCATGGGGCGCTCCTGTCGTCGCCGCATGGCGGCGCAACCGACTTCACGCCGCACGGCACGCAGCCGGGACTCGCGTACGACATCCTCGCGCCCGAGTCGCAGTGCAGCAGCTGCCATGCGGTGAGTGGCGACGACCCTGATCCCGCTGCGGCCACGGCGTTCCGCCCGTTCACAAGCTGGGGCGGCAGCATGATGGCGAACGCGACGCGCGATCCGCTGTTCTGGGCTGCGCTCGACATCGCCAACAACGACGTGCCCGGCGTCGGCGACTACTGCCTGCGCTGCCACACGCCGCGCGGCTGGCTGCAGGGACGTGTCGTCAAGCCCGGATTCAATCCGCCGAACGATCCGGTCATGGGCGCTGCCGGCTGTCTGCTTTCCGGCGCCTACGATTCCGCGGACGACGTCAACAGCGACTTCGGCGGCGTCACCTGCCACTTCTGCCACCGCCTGATGCCGACCGGCCCGAATGGCGAACCGGCCTATACCGACAACGCCAACGCCTGGGTCGACGATGTGCAATGCCCGACCGGCGGCGGTCCCTGCAGGCGCGGGCCGTACGACTACCCAGAGGGCGGTCCCGATCAGCCGCCGCCGCACGAGTGGGTCTATTCGGAATACCACACGCAAAGCGCGCTCTGCGAGACCTGCCACAACGTCAGCACACCCGACACGGGTGCAGGTCCGTTGCGTACGCTCAAGCTCAACGATGGCACCGACACCACGCTGCCGTTCCCGATCGAGCGCACGTTCGACGAATGGCAGCAGAGCGACTACGCGCAAGCGTCGGGCGGCCAGACCTGCCAGAACTGCCACATGCCCGAAAGCGAGGATCCAGGGGCGACGGCCTGCGTGTTCCGCACCAACAACCGCACGGGCAACCTCCCGGTGCATGCGTTTGCAGGCGGCAACACCTGGGTGCCCGGCATCATCAAGGGTCAGTACGCCAGCGCAATCAACAACAATGGCGGCTACGATCGTTCGGCGCTGTACGACCAGACGATCAACTGGGCGCGCGAACTGCTCGGTACCGCTGCTGCCGTGACGACGACGATCCAGAACTACACGCCGCCGGGTAGCGGCGCCGGTTCGCTCGCACTGCAGGTCAAGGTGACCAACAACAGCGGCCACAAGCTGCCGAGCGGCTACGCCGAAGGCCGGCGCATGTGGGTCAACCTGCAGGTCAAGGACGCGAACGGCGCGCTGGTGTTCGAAAGCGCGGCCTACGACGGCGCCAGCGGCGTGCTGACGCTCGATTCCCAGGCGCGCGTCTACGAGGTGCTGCAGGGCATCTGGAACCACCAGGGAACGGGGGCCTGCGACGTCGAGGATACCGACGGCGATGCGATGTTCCATTTCGTGCTGAACGACTGCATCGCCAAGGACAGTCGCATCCCGCCGCTCGGGTTCAAGCCGGCGACGACGAACGATCCGAACGGCTACGAGCTGCGCCCGGTCGGCGCGACGTATCCGGAAACTTCGCCGGGCTCGGGTACCCTGGTCAACTACGACACGATCGGCTACGCCGTGACCGTTCCGGCCAACACGCCGGGACCGCTGACCGCGACCGCGCGCCTGTACTACCAGACCTCGAGCAAGGACTATATCGAGTTCCTGCGCGACCAGGCCGTCGAGAACGCCACGCCGAACGAGAACGCGATGTGCATGGGCGCCGCCAGCCGGCCGTTCGTCGTCGGACCGCAGGGGCGCACACGAGGCGAATACGCCTACAACTTGTGGAACGACGCGACGACCGCCGACCGCATCTTCGGCGACGGTTTCGACGGCGTCGCACCGCAATACGGCTACGGCAAATCGCCCCCCGAACTGGTGCAGTTGTCCGCCGCGACGACGCCGTCGAAATGAACTGCAGGACGAGCCATCGGGGAAATGGCGCGTCCTGCGAACCGGCGCTACACGTCCGCCGGCGATCGCCACCCGTACGGGTGCGAATGGTCACGATTTCCGCAGAAGCGAGACGCGGCTCGATGCCGCGTGCATTCGCCTGTGCGATAGTGTTTTCATGGAAGGTTTCGTCGAGGGTCCATGGGCTCCGTGACTGCCGCGCTTGCGGCGGACCGGATCATCTGGCGACCGGTGCCTCATGGAGGGAACGCCGATGTCGCACTTCTTGAAATGGGGTAACCAATGAAGAAAGTTCTATTGGCATCGTGCATCGCCTTGGCATGCATGTCGGCAGCCAGTGCCGGTGTGATCGACGAAGCGAACAAGACCGCCGGGCAGCAGTCGTGGTCCGCCTGGGGCGGCGAAATCGGATTCCGCTGGAACAACGATCTGCTCGTGAACATTGGACTGTCGCTGAAGGGCAGCGGCGTGACCGCGCAACAGGATCTGCGCAAGCACGACTGGTTCACGATGCGTCAGAGCGGCGGCCTGCAGTTCGATGTCTTCAACGGCTCGCTGCAAGGGTTCGCCGGCGGCTCAGTGCAAATGCGCGACGGCTACGTGTTGACTTTGCGCGACGGCTCGACGATCGACTTGCGCAACCTCTCGCTGCGCGCGCGATCTGACGATCCGCGCGTGCTCGATCTCGTCAGCAGCGACGGCAAGGCGTGGCTGTACAGTGATCGCATCATGTTCGAGCTGGCAGACGACAACCACACGCTCGCCGTGCGCGCCGCCGATGTGCGCATCAGCGAGGCGCTGGCCGCACGCATTGGCGTGCCGGAATCGGCCGGTTGGGAAATCGGCGACATCGCGATGAACGCGCAAGTGAACATCGTCGGCAGCAATCCGCAGCCCGAGCGCGTGTGCAGCCCATATCCCTGGCCGAACATCGCGGTGCCGAGCGGCGGCGGCGCGGTGTACCAGGCCGATCTGTTCATGCAGACATTCTCGGTCGACCCGGTCGGCTGCCAGACCTGCGACGGCCCCGGTGGCGCGCACGACGGCATCGCCGGTTTCGCGCCGTCGTCGACGCTGATCAACAACAAGAACCAGGGCACCGCGGTCGCTACGATTCCGAACGATCCGCTCGGCACCAGCACGGCGCTCAATACCGCCAACATCGCCTGGTACACCAAGTTCACCGGTTCGCCGCCGAACTACAACGCGCCGTACAAGAACGATCAGCATCCGTTCCTGATCTGGAACATGTACCGGATCAACGCCGACGGCAGCATCGAGCAGATCGGCCGCTCCGGCGTCAAGCATGCGTTCCTGACCATCAACGCCGGCTGCATGGATTCGTGCAACGACTCCCATTCGCTCGGGCTGGGCTGCGGCGATACGTACGGAACGTTCAACAACGACAGCCCGTCGGACATGGGGCCGCGCTCGGAGATCATTCCGAACGTCGCCATCTGGGGCCGCTGCGGATCGATCTTCGATCCGAGCTGCACCGGCACTGAGCACAGCAACGGCAACACCTCGTGGACACAGCGCCTGCAGACGCACGAGTCGCAGATCGATCCGGCGGCCAATGCCGGCGCGACGTACAAGTTCGAGTCCTGGTACATCGCGCGCGACGACATCAACATCTACAACTCGATGGCGTCGATCAACGTGACCCCGCACTACGCCAGCAGCCAGTGGTCGCTGTCGAACCAGTCGGGCTACCGTCTCGGCCCGGCGATCGACCGCTGGGTCGACCCGACGACGCCGGGCGCCAATGCGCTCAACACCGAGCTGTCGAACACCGAAGGCCATGCCAAGGTCGCCGTGAAGGCGACGGACAACGGCAACGGCACGTGGACCTACACGTATGCCGTG
>Ga0070667_100000306_pt1 | contig 54778 bp, 50 predicted proteins | sample KBSS33metaG_FD_64659 | JGI IMG/M metagenome (GOLD analysis project Ga0070667, IMG submission 64659) | Switchgrass rhizosphere microbial communities from Kellogg Biological Station, Michigan, USA - KBS S3-3 metaG | ecosystem: Host-associated > Plants > Roots > Rhizosphere > Soil ...
GGATTCGGCCGCGCGGCGAAGAGGAGCGCGAAGCCCAGGAACAGCAGGCCGAGGACCAGGGCGCCCCAGAGGTATCCCCGGCCGGCCGCGGCGAGGATCCCGGCCGCGAGCGTCACGGGCAGGAGCGCGGTCGTGTACAGGATCATCTGGCGGCCGGTGGCGGCGCCCTCGGGATCCATGACGCCGAGCATCGGGAAGCCGCCGCGAGCGTAGTCCTCGCGGTAGAGCCAGCCGATCGCGAGGAAGTGCGGCAGCTGCCAGAGGAAGAGGATCGCGAACAGGCCCCAGCCCGCCGGCGCGAGCGATCCGCGGGCGGCCGCCCAGCCCATCAGGGGCGGCAGCGCGCCGGGGACGGCGCCGACGACGGTGCACAGCGAGGTCACGCGCTTGAGCGGCGTGTACGCGAGCACGTACGACAGCACGGACGCCGCGCCGAGGAGGAGCGTCGGGAGGTTCACGCCCGCGAGCGCGGCGAGCCCGGTCACGCAGAGCGCGAGGCCGAACCGCAGCGCCTCCTCGGGCCGCAGGCGCCCCGCCGGAATCGGACGGCGGCTCGTGCGCGCCATTTTCGCGTCCGCGTCGCGCTCGGCGAACTGGTTGAGCGCCGACGCGCCGCCGCAGAGGAGCGCGGTGCCGATCAGGAAGAGCACGAAGCGCGGCGTGTCGAACGCACCGGGCGTGCCCACGGCGTAGCCCACCGCGGCCGTCACCAGCACGAGTGCGGTGATCCGCGGCTTGGTCAGCTCGAGGAAGTCCGTCGCGCGCGACGGAGCGTCGGCGGCCACGGCGGTCGCCGCCGCGGCGGATTCCGAGGCGGGCGCCGGCGCGAGGGCGGCGCGGGCTACTTCCATCCCGAGGCCCTCAGCGGCGCGCGCCGGATCGGCACGACGTTGTTCTTGCGGCCCTCGACGGCCAGCGAGGAGAGCCCCAGCACGAGCGTCCCGGCCATCAGGAGCGCGCCCACGGCGACGTGCGCCGTCGTGAAGCCCACGGCGCGCTGCGACAGCACCGTCGCGGCCCCCAGCGCGATCTGCGCGGCCGCGACCGCGCACAGCCAGAGGGACGCCTTGCGGAGCCCCTCCCGCCGCGAGCGGGTGCGGAACGCCAGGACCGCACAGGCGACGACCAGCGCCGCGACGCACGCGCCGACGACGCGATGCGCGAAGTGGAGGCGGACCGCACCCGTGGTCAGCGGCGGCACGAGCCTCCCGAACGCCAGCGGGAAGTCGGGAATGGCGAGGCCGGCCTTGGTGTGGCGCATGACCGCGCCGAGGACGAGCTGCAGGAAGATCGCGCCCGCGGTGACGAGGCTCATCCGCGCGACGGGAGTGCGGGAGAACGCCGCGCGCAGGTCGGCCGGCGTCGTCTCGGCCCAGCGCGGCGAGGTCACGACCGCGATCGCCACCGTCAGGCAGAAGAAGATCTGGGCGAGGCAGGCGTGCGGAACCGAGATCCAGGTCGGGAGCATGAAGAGCACGGTCATCCCGCCGAGGACGCCCTGCGCGATGACGGCGAGGACCGCGAGGTATCCCAGGCGCCGCACCCAGCGCGGCGACTCGAAGCGCCACAGGAGAAACGCGAGGACCAGGGTGAGGAGGCCGACGCCGGAGGCGATCAGCCGGTGCGTGTGCTCGTAGCGGATCCCGCCGACCATCTTCGAGAGCGGGAAGGTCCACATGCTGGACCCGTAGGTCGTGGGCCAGTCGGGCACGGAGAGCCCGGAGTCGGTCGAGGTGACGAGGCCGCCGGCGACGATGAGGAGCAGGGTCGCGCACGCCGTGACCACGGCGAAGCGGTGGACGCCGACGCTTGCGTGCCGGGCACCCGCGGGACGGCGCCCGAAGGCGGTGGGCTCAGGCATGCCCGTGGGCGGCGGGGCCGGCTCCCCCCGCGTCGGTCTGCGGCCAGTAGTCGGAGCCGTGGCCCGGAACGCTGTACTCGTAAGGCCCGCGGTAGACGGTCGGGATGCGCGAGAAATTCTCGTGGGGAGGCGGCGAGGCCGCGTACCACTCGAGCGTGTTGGCGTGCCAGGGGTTCGGCCCCGCCGGCTTGCCGCGGCGCATCGAGAGGAAGAAGTTGAACACGAGGATGAGCTGCGCCGCGCCGAGCACGAAGAGCGCGATCGTCATGAACTGGTTGATCGGCTGCAGCCCCTTCAGGTGCGTGTACTGCGTGTAGTCGTAGATGCGCCGCTGCATGCCGCGCATCCCGAGGAAGTGCATGGGGAAGAACACGAGGTTGAAGCACACGAAGGTGATCGCCCAGTGAATCTTGCCCCACGTCTCGTTCATCATCCGGCCGAACATCTTCGGGTACCAGAAGTAGAGGCCGGCGAACGCGCCGAAGAGCGAGCCGCCGAAGAGCACGTAGTGGATGTGCCCCACGATGAAGTAGGTGTCGTGGATGAAGATGTCGACCGGCGTCGAGGCCATGAAAATCCCCGAGAGCCCACCGATGACGAACATCGCGACGAACGACAGGGCGTTCAGCATGGGCGTCGTGAAGTGGATGTTGCCGCCCCACAGCGTGCCCAGCCAGTTGAACGTCTTGATGGCCGACGGCACCGCGATGACCATCGTCGAGATCATGAAGGTCGTGCCGAGGATCGGGTTCATGCCGCTCTGGAACATGTGGTGGCCCCAGACGATGAACCCGAGGCCCGCGATGCCCATGATCGAGTAGGCCATCGCGCGGTAGCCGAAGATGGGCTTGCGGGAGAAGACGGGCAGGATCTCCGAGGTGATGCCCATCGCGGGGAGGATCATGATGTAGACCTCGGGGTGTCCGAAGAACCAGAACAGGTGCTGCCACAGGAGGACCTGTCCGCCGCCGGCGTTCGGCCACGGCTGTCCCGAGACGACCATGCCCGCCGGCAGGAAGAACGTCGTGCCCAGGATCCGGTCGAAGAGCAGCATGATCAGCGCCGCCGAGAGGACCGGAAGCGCGAGCAGCAGCAGGATCGCCGTGATGAAGAGCGCCCACGTCGTCAGCGGCAGGCGGAAGAAGGTCATGCCGGGGGCGCGCATGTTGATGATCGTCGTGATGAAGTTGACCGACGTCAGCAGCGACGACAGACCCAAAAACAGGAGCGCGATCAGCCAGAGCGTCTGGCCCCTGGGCGCGATCGCGGAGAGCGGGGCGTAGGACGTCCAGCCGCCGCCGGCGGCGCCGCCGGTCACGAAGAACGACCAGATGATGATGACGGCCGCCGGCACGGCGACCCAGAACGACATCATGTTGAGCTTCGGGAAGGCCATGTCGCGCGCGCCGATCTGCAGCGGCACGACGAAGTTGCCGAACGCGCCGATCAGGATCGGCATGATCGCGAAGAAGATCATGATCGTCGCGTGCATGGTGAAGAGCGAGTTGTAGAACTCCGGCAGCATCACGCCGCCGGGCATGCCCTCCGGCACGAGCTTGCCCATGAACCCGATCGGCTTGCCCGGCCAGGCGAGCTGCCAGCGGACGAGCCCGGCCAGCAGTCCGCCGATGATCAGCATGAACAACGCGTAGAACAGGTACTGCCGTCCGATCACCTTGTGATCGAGCGAGAAGATGTACTTGCGCCAGAAGGACGTCGGCGCCGCGTGGACGCCGTGATGCGGGGCCTCGAGCGGCCGGGCGACGGTGCTCACGAATTTCCTCCCTGCGTGGCGGGCTCGGCCGCCGCCGGCGGCTGCGCGGCCGGTGCGGCGGGAGCCTCGGCGGTCTTCGGCTGCTCCGAGGCCTGTGCCGCCGCCTGCTCCGCCAGCCACTTCTGATAGTCCTCGGCCGTGTCGACCGTCACGAAGCCCTTCATCCGGTAGTGCCCGAGGCCGCAGAGCTCCGCGCACGCCAACTCCCAGTGCCCGACGCGGTTCGCCTCGAACCAGATGCGCGTCTTCATGCCGGGCACGAGGTCCTGCTTGACGCGGAACTCGGGCAGGAAGAACGAGTGGATGACGTCCTTCGACGTCAGCGTCACGACGACGGGCTTGCCCACCGGGAAGTGAAGCTGGTTCAGGGTCAGGATGTCGTCCGCCGTGTCGAACTTGCCGTCCGGGCCCGGGTACCGGAAGTTCCACGCGAACTGCTCGCCGGTCACGTGGATCTCGACTGCGTCGTGGGGCATGTGCTCCTTGATGTCCTCCCAGAGATGCCGGGAGAGGAGCGCGAGCACGACGCAGATCAGGGCGGGGACGATCGTCCAGACGACCTCCACGCGGTTGTTGCCGTGCGTGTAATGCGCCTGGCGGCCCTCGCGGTGGCGGTACTTGATCAGGAAGAAGAGGAGGATCGCTTCGACGATGACGAAGATGATCCCGGTGATCCACATGATCAGGTGGAACATGTTGTCGATGTCGGCGGCGTAGGTCGAGACCTGCTCGGGGAGCGTCATCCAGAACGGCAGCCCGCCGGCCCGCGCGGCGGCGGGCGCGAGGATCGCACCGAAAAGAAAAAGCGCCGACCGGAGAGTCCGAACGGCGCCCGAGCGAAGACGAACTCTATTCACGATTGCGTAGATTACCGGACTTTCCTCGGCCTCATCCCTTGAAGGTGAAATCGACCGTTTTCGCCTCGCTGCCCGTGATCGTCACGTTCTGCGTCTGCGCGCCGTACTTCTCGTGCCACGCCTCGATCACGTAGTTGCCGGGCGGGAGGTTCTTGATCTCGAAGGTGCCCTGGTCGTTGGTCACCGCGAAGAAGGGATGGTTGAAGACGCCGGTGTAGGCGCCCATCCACTTGTGCACGTCGCACTTGAAGCGCAGCGGCACCTCGGGGGTCTCGAACTTCTTCACGGTCGTCATGCCCTTGAACGGCTGGCCGATGTTGAACTCGGCGTTCTTGTGGGGCAGGGCGTGGATGTTGTGCAGCGTGCCGTCGCTGTTGAGGATGTTCAGCGGCTGGCCAGCCTGGATCCCGAAGATGTGCGGGTGGTACTGGCAGCCGTGCTGATCCAGGGTCACGGGCGTGGTCGGGGGCGGATAGGAACCCGTGACCCCCTCCTTGACGTAGACCAGGACCCACTGGAGGGTCTTGTTCGGGTTGACGACGACCTCCTGCTCGTAGACCGGCTCCTTGTGCTCGGACTTGCAGTAGGCGTCCGCGTCCATCTTGATCTGCGCCATCTGGGGCGGCGCGCCGTCGAAGTTGACCTTGCCGGTGACCGTCGCTCCGCCCGCCGCCGGTGCGGCCGCCGCGGCCGGGGCCGCCGCGGGCGCCGCCGCCGCCGAAGAAGTCGCTGTCGCCGTGGATTTGCTTCCCTCGTCTTCCATCAGGGCGTCCTCTTCCTTCTGCCCGCCGCAGTGAAGGAAGGACAGGGAGGCCGCCGTCAGCAGAAACAGAAAAAGACCGCGCTTGAACATTCCCACAACTCCTCTGTCTCGCAATCTCAGTGAAGTCTCGGACGACCGGACTCTGCGCGCTTACCGGATCCCGCTACTGCCATAAGCATAAGGAAGCTCGGATGCGCAGCGAGTCGCCGAAAAGCGCGAGGGATCATATCCAAGCCGCCGCCGCCTTTTCAAGCCGCGCCCGCCGCGTTCGCGTCAAACATCGCCCCCTCGAGCGTCTCGCCCCCGACGCCGCTCCCCCACGGTCATTTCCGAGCGCTCCGAGCGTCATTGTGGTCTGATGAAACGGCGTGTCCACGCCTCACACGACGCTCTCGGCGGAGCGCCTCGCGAAGTCGTTCTCGGGGCCGCCGCTCTTCTCGGGGCTCGACCTGCGGCTCGACCGCGGTCTCCTCGCCGTCGCCGGCAAGAACGGCAGCGGGAAGACGACGCTCCTGAAGATCCTGGCCGGACTGCTGCGACCGTCGGCGGGCCGGGTCCTCGTCGAGCGCGACGGACGGCCGCTCGCCGGGGAGGCGCGGCGTCTCGCCGTCGGTTTCGCCGGGCCGGACCTCTCGCTCTACGCCGAGCTCACCGCGCTCGAGAACCTCCGCTTCTTCCGCGCCGCGGCCGGATCCCCCGCCGAGGACGCCGAGCTGCGGCGGCGGCTGGAGGAGACGGGGCTCGCCGGCGAGGCCGTCGCCCGCCGCGTCGAGGAGTTCTCGACCGGCATGCGGCAGCGGCTCCGCCTCGCCTTCGCCGGGCTCTTCGATCCGCCCGTCCTCGTCCTCGACGAGCCGATGTCGGGCCTCGACACGGAAGGGCGGGAGATGGTGCAGCGCTTCGTCGCGCAGGCGCGGACGCGCGGGCCCGTCGTGCTCGCGTCGAACGACGAGCGGGACTTCGTGCAGCCGGAGCATCGGATCGAGCTCTCGGCGGATGCGTCCCGGCGGACGGAGACGTGAGCGCCGCGCGGGTCGCGAACGCCGTTCGGGCGGTCTTCCAGAAGGACGTGTCTCAGGAGCTGCGCCGTCGCGTCGCGATCGTCGCCGTGTTCTTCTTCGCGGTGACGGCGCTCGCGCTCGTCTCGTACGCGATCGGGCCGTTCGGCCTGCGCGCCGAGGACCGTCCGGCGCTCCAGTCCGCGCTCCTGTGGATCGTCCTCTTCTTCGCCGCGGCGACCGGCCTGCCGCGCGCGTTCGTCCGCGAGGAGGAGACGGGCACGGCGCTCGCCCTGCGCAAGACCGTTCCCGCGAACGTCGTCCTCGCCGGCAAGACGCTGTACAACGCGCTGCTCTTCGTGGCCGTCGCCGCGGTCACGATCCCGGGCTTCGCGATCCTGCTCGAGTGGCGGGTCGCGTCTCCCCTCGCGCTCGCGGCGACCGTGCTCCTCGGCGGCGTCGGACTCGCCGTCGTCTCGACGTTTCTCTCGGCGGTCGTCTCCGCGGCGGGCCAGCGCAACGTCCTCTTCGTCCTGATCGCGTTCCCGCTGCTGCTTCCTCTCCTCCTGGTCTCGATCGCGGCCACGCTCGAGGCGACGCGGGGCGGGATGCCCTGGACCGGCCTGCGGGTCCTCGTCGCCTACGACGGCGCGGCCGCGTGCGCGGCCTACCTCTTGATCGAGGCGGTGTGGGAGGAGTAGAGGGGAACCGATGATCCATCGACGCCTCGTCTGGCTCGCTCTCTGGATCTGGGTTCTGCTCCTCGGATTCGCCGTCGTCAACGGTCTCTTCCGGCGGCGCGCGCTCGAGCCGGCGCTGGGCCCGGAGGCCGCCCACGTCCTCTCGACGCTGACGCTCGCGGGTTTCGTCCTGATCGTGTCCCTCTTGTTCTTCGCCGCCCGCGAGCACAGTCTGCCGCCGGGCGCGCTCCTCGCGATCGGGGCGTTCTGGGCCGCGCTGACGGCGCTGTGCGAGCTCGGTCTCGGGCTCGCACAGGGCCTCCCGGCGGCGGAGTGGTTCGGCGACTACGACGTCGGCAGGGGCCGCCTGTTCGGCCTGGTCATCCTGTCGGAGCTCTTCTCTCCGTTGATCGCCGGATCCCTCAGGCGGCTGGGCCGATGAGGACCGAGCCGCCTCTCCTCGGGCCCCGGGGTCAGCGTCCCGAGCGCCCGTTCTCCGCCGGGTGCCTCCGGACGTAGTCCCGCGCGAAATCGCGCATCGCGGCGTGCGTCAATCCCGCCCGGGCGGCCTCGGCCTCGGCGTCGGCCAGAGTCCAGCGGTCCCTCAGGACGCGGCGGATCATCCAGAGCGCGGCGGCTCGATTGCCCGACGCGCAGTAGACGTAGAGAGGATAGACGTTCGCGTCGTCGGTGATCGCGAGGAACTTCTCCACTCCGGCGTCCGACGGATCCTCGCGGGAAATCGGAACCCGGAAGAACTGCACTCCCGCTTTCACCGCCGCGTGCGAGAGCGAGGCGTCGTTGAACTCCGATTCCTCACGCAGGTTGATGATGGCGTTGAAGCCCGCGCTGGCGAGCTCGGTGACCTGCTCCGGGGTCGGCTGCGTTCCGATCGCGGCCTTGTCGCCGACTCGTTGAAAACCCTCGATGGACGCGATTCCGGAGGCCATGCCCACGGCCCCGATAAGCATGGCGACCAGGGACACGAGCGCACGGATCGGCGCGCGTCTCCGGTTGGTCGAGCTCGGCGGGAATTCGGTTCGGTCGAGAGAGCGACTCATGGCCAGCTCCTTTCCGCGCCCCTGGGGCGCGTCGTGATCCACGCCTGCAGTGTGTGCCGGAACGATCCCGACGGGGCTGGTGCAAACGCATCAATTCGAGGAGGGCCGGCGGGACTGCGCCGGCCGCATGTATGCTGGTCGAGGCGGTGCGAGAAGCGTGACGAAGGCCCTCAAGTTCCTGCTGCTCCCCTACATGGCCGCGGTCGTGGCCGCGGCGTTCCTGTGGCCGCCGCCCGCGAAGGGCTTCATCGGCGAGTCCTCCCGGATCGTCTTCTTTCACGTCCCGTGCGCGTGGACCTCGACGCTCGCCTTCCTCGTCGCGGCCGCCTATTCCGTCGCGTACCTCGTCCGCCGCAACCCCTGGCACGACGACGTGGCGCTCGGCGCGGTGCGGATCGGGCTCCTCTTCGGCGTTTTGACGCTCATCACGGGATCCCTCTTCGCCAACATCATGTGGGGCTCCTGGTGGAACTGGGACCCGCGGGAGTCCTCGTACCTGCTGCTCGTGTTCCTCTACGGCGCGTACCTGTTCCTGCGGGCGGCGATCGAGGACCCCGAAAAGCGCCGCCGCGTCGCCGCGGCCTATGCGGTCTTCGCGGCGATCCTGCTCCCCTTCCTGGTCTTCGTGGCCCCCCGCGTGACCGCGTCGCTGCACCCGCAGACGGTCATCAACCCGCAGGGCAAGATCCTGATGGACACGCCCACCAAGGCCGTGTTCTTCGGCGCGCTCGCCGGATTCTCCGGCCTGTTCCTCTGGATGCTCTCCCTCGCCGCTCGCGCCAGCCGGCTCGCCCGACGGGACTGAGCCTCGACGTCGGTGACGGACGTCCCGGCCGCGCCCCGCTACCCCTCCGAGGAGGAGCGCGACGTCGTTCTCCGGGCGGGCTCGACCCTGCGTCTGCGGCCCATTCGTCCCGACGACGCCGCGAGGCTGCACGCCTTCTACCGCCGGCTTGCGCCGGACAGCCTCTACTTCCGATTCTTCTCGGCACGCACGGTCGACGAGAAGGCGGCGGCGGAATTCTGTCGGGTCGACTACGAGAACGACTTCGCGCTCGTCGGAGAGGCCGGGGACCGCCTCGTCGCGATCGCCCAGTATTTCCGCCTCCCGCAACACCTCGAGCGCGCCGAGGTCGCGTTCGCCGTCGAAGACGCGCTGCAGGGCCAGGGCGTCGGAACGCGGCTGCTGGAGCGACTGGCCGAGATCGCGCGGGCCCGCGGCATCCGCACCTTCGAGGCGGAGGTCCTGCAGCCCAACCGGAGGATGATCGACGTCTTCCGCAACTGCGGCTTCGAGGCGCAGGAGCGGCGCTTCGAGGGAGGCGCCGAGCGCGTGATCCTCGACATCACGGCGACCGCGGCCTTCGAGGAGCGCGCCGCGGGCCGCTCGGCGAAGGCCGCCTACGAGTCGATGCGACGGCTGTTCGAGCCGCGGGTGGTGGCCGTCGTCGGGGCGAGCGCCGAGCGCGGGAAGATCGGCGCCGAGATCTTTCACAACCTGCGCGAGCGATTCCGCGGAACCGTGGTGCCCGTGAATCCGAAGCACGAACGACTCCTCGGTCTCCCGTGCTACCCGCGCCTCACGGACGTTCCGGGACCCGTGGACCTCGTGCTCGTCGCGATTCCGGCCGAGCGCGTCGAGGCCGCGATCGACGACTGCGTCGCGAAGGGCGTCGCCGGGGTCGTGGTGATCACGGCGGGATTCTCCGAGACGGGCGACGAGGGACGCCGGCGCGAGGCCGCGCTGATCGACAAGGTCCGCGCGGCGGGGATCCGGCTCGTCGGGCCCAACTGCATGGGGCTCGTCAACACCGACCCCGAGATCCGGCTCGACGCGACGTTCGCCCCGGTCTACCCGCCGGAGGGCCGCGTCGCGCTCTCCTCCCAGAGCGGCGCCCTGGGCCTCGCCCTTCTCGACTTCGCCGAGAAGCTCAACCTCGGGATCTCGAGCTTCGTCTCGGTGGGGAACAAGGCCGACGTCTCCGGCAACGACCTCATCCAGTACTGGTCCGAGGATCCCCGGACGGACGTCATCCTGCTGTACCTCGAGAGCTTCGGCAACCCGACCCGATTCGCGCGCATCGCGCGGCGCGTCGCGCGCGAGAAGCCGATCGTGGCCGTCAAGTCGGGCCGGTCCTCGGCCGGCTCGCGCGCGGCCACGTCGCACACGGGCGCCCTCGCGGAGTCGGACCGCGTGGTGGACGCGCTCTTCCGGCAGGCCGGAGTGATCCGCACCGTGACGCTCGAAGAGCTCTTCGACGTGGCGATGCTCCTCGCGCACCAGCCGCTGCCGGGCGGACGGCGCGTCGGCATCCTGACGAACGCGGGCGGGCCCGGGATCCTGGCCGCCGACGCGTGCGAGGCGCGCGGCCTGGAGCTGCCTCCGCCGTCGGCGGAGACCGCCGCGAGGCTGCGCGCCTTCCTCCCGCCGGCGGCGAGCGTCGCGAATCCGGTCGACATGCTCGCGGCGGCGGGACCCGAGGAGTACCGGCGCGCGGAGCGGATCCTCCTGGAGGATCCCGGCATCCACAGCCTGCTCGTCATCTTCATCCCGCCGATCGCGGAGAACGCGGAGGAGGTCGCGGCGGCGATCGTCGAGGGAGCCCGCGGGACGCGCAAGCCCGTGCTCTCGATCTTCATGAGCGCGCGGGGAGCGCCCGCCGTGCTCGCGCCCATTCCCTCGTATCCATTTCCGGAGTCGGCCGCGATCGCGCTCTCCCGGGCCACGGCCTACGGCGAGTGGCGCCGGCGCCCGCCCGGCCGGGTTCCCGCCGTCCCGGCCCTGGACGGCGACGCCGCGCGCGCTTTGATCGCCCGCGCGCTCGAGCGCGGCGGAGGCTGGCTGTCTCCCTCCGAGATCGAGGCTCTGCTCGGGGCGGCCGGGATCGCGGCCGCGGCGGCCCGAGCGGTGGGGTCCGAGGAGGAGGCCTCGCGGGCTGCCGCGGAGCTCGGCTTTCCGGTCGCGCTCAAGGCCGTCGGGCCGACGATCCTCCACAAGACCGAGGTGGGAGGCGTCCTTCTCGATCTCGCCGACGAGGCCGCGGTGGCCGACGCCGCCCGCGCGCTGCGGCGGGACCTCGGGAGCACGCTGACGGGGTTCCTGGTCCAGCAGATGGTGCCGGGCGGAGTCGAGGTGATCGCGGGGGTGACGCGCGACCCGATCTTCGGTCCGCTCGTCGTGTACGGGAGCGGCGGCACGCTGGTCGAGCTCCTCGCCGACGTCGCCTTTCGGCTGCTCCCGCTGACGGACCTCGACGTCGCGGAGATGCTCGACGAAGTCCGCGGCACCGCGCTGCTGCGCGGCTATCGCGGAGCGCCGCGCAAGGACGAGGCGGCGCTTCGAGACCTGCTCTTCGCGCTGTCGGCTCTGGTCGAAGCGTGCCCCGAGATCCGCGAGATCGACCTGAATCCCGTCAAGATCCTGGAGCGCGGGATCCGGGTCGTCGACGCGCGGATTCGCGTGGAGAGGAGTCCCACGCTCCCTCCGTCCCGGCGGATCGCGTACTGAGAGGTTCCGGCCGCGTATAGGATGGTCCGGGCGGTGTGGGAGGAGCGCGGCCACGGTCTTCCGTGAGTCGCGCTCGAATGAACGAGTCGGAGGCTGGCAGGTGCCGCAGCCGGACACCCTTCTCGAAGGCAAGTACGAGATCCTCTCCAAGCTCCGCGAGGGCGGAATGGGGACGATCTATCTCGTCCGCCACCGGCTGCTCGACCAGATCCGCGTCATCAAGGTCATGCGGGCGCACGCCCGCGCGGACCCGGACCTGAGGCGGCGGTTCGTCGACGAGGCCAAGATGGCCACGCGCCTGAACCATCCGAATCTCTGCACGATCCACGACTTCGCGGTCGACGAGGACGCGACGGCCTACCTCGTCATGGAGTTCATCGAGGGGGTGAACCTGGCGGAGCTGCGGACGATCCACGGGCCTCCCGGTCTCGCGCTCAGCCTCGAGGTCGCGCACCAGGCCCTCCTCGCCCTGGGCTATCTCCATCGCAAGAACGTGGTCCACCGCGACATCGCGCCCGACAATCTGATGCTGAGCAAGCGGGACGACGGCGTCGCGCACGTCAAGATCATCGACCTCGGCATCGCGAAGGAGGCCGACCGCCCGATCGAGATGACGGCGACGGGAGTCTTCCTCGGCAAGCTTCGGTACGCGTCGCCGGAGCAGGCCGGCTCTCTCGCCTCCGGCGAGAAGCTGGACGGGCGCAGCGACCTCTACAGCCTCGGCATCGTTCTCTACGAGCTCCTGACCGGCGTCCGCCCGTTCGCGGGCGAGTCGCCCGCCGAGCTGCTCCGCGCCCAGCTGTTCACCGCGCCGGTGCCGTTCGAGCAGTCGGACCCCAAGGGGAAGGTTCCCCCGGAGCTGCGCGCCGTGATCATGAAGGCGCTCGAGAAGAAGCGGCAGGACCGCTTCGCGTCCGCCGAGGACTTCGACCAGCAGATCCTGGCGATCCAGCGCAAGCTCGGCGCGGCGGACCTCGAGCGGACGCGCGCGGTGCTGTCCGGGCTGCCGGCGGTCCTGCCGGCGCTCGGCACCCCGACGCCGAGCGCCCAGAGCCGGCTCGACGAGCACTTCGCCCCGGGCACGACGCCTCTGCCGTCGGACCGGAACCTGACCCTCGCGCCGACGGTCTCCGCCACGAGCTCGATGGAGCCGCGTCCCGCGGCTCCGCAGCCGCTGCCGCAGTCGCCGCTCCGGCCCTGGTTCTGGGCGCTCGTCGGCGCCGCGGTCGTCGCGGTCGCCGCCGTGCTGCTGCGGACGCGTTCCGCCGCGCCCGTTCCCCCGTCCCAGGTCGCCGAGTCGCCGCGGACGCCCGCGGCGGCGGCACCGACGGTCCCGCGCTCCGAGCCGTCCTCCGTCGCGGGGGCCGTCGCCGCCGCTGCGCCGACGGCGGAACCGACCGCCCCGCCCGAGCCGACGGAGGCTCCTGCGCCCCCGACGCAGGCGCCCGCGGCCGAGTCGACCGTCCGCAGTGCGGCGCGGGCTCCGAGGCCCGCGATCGAGGCCGCACGGCCTCCGAAGCCCGCGACACGCGGTGCCCAGGCGGCGCTGCCGACCGCCGCGCCGGTGGGCGAGGCCCTCCTCCGTTCGAGTCCGGCCCAGGAGGTCCCGCCGCCTCCGAGGCCCGCCGTTCCGACGGCCCCCGCGTTCCCCGCGGCACCGCCCGCGGCGGCGGCGAGCGCACCGCCCCCCACTCCCCTCGCGCCAACGGAGAACGACCGGATCCGCGACACCATCCGACGCTACGAGAAGGCGCAGAGCACCCTCGACGCGCAGCTCTACTCGCGCATCTTCCCGTCCGTCGACCGCGACCGCATCGAGCGGGCGTTCCAGAGCCTCGCGTCCCAGTCGGTCGAGCTCGAGGTCCGCAGGATCCAGATCGATCCGTCCGGAACGAAGGCCCGGGTCGACGGCTACGAGAAGCGCACCGCCCTGCCGCGCGCCGGCACGGAGCAGCGCGTCAGCGCCGACCGCGTCCTCGAGCTCGAGAAGAAGCCCGAGGGCTGGGTCATCGTCCGGATCAACTGAATCCGGACCGCGCCGGCCCGAGCGACCCGGAGCCTAGAAGCGGTCGCCCCGGCGAGGCGCGCTAGAAGGAGTCGAGCCGGGGAGGCGCGCTAAAAGGAGTCGCGCCGGCGAGGCGCGCTAGAAGGAATAATCGAGCCCCACCGTGGGCGTGAACTTGTCCTGCAGCCCTTCCTTGCCGATCGAGAACAGCCCGTTGATGGTGATGAGCAGGTTGCCGACCGGGTTGATCTTGAGGCCGACCGAGCCGAGCAGCGTGTTGACGTCTCCGGGGTTGACCACGAGCCGCGGGAGATCCGCGAACACGTTCGTCGGAGGGGCCGTCGGGTCCGGGTTGGTGTTCGCCTGGAAGGTGTGGTTCTCGACGGCCACGATTCCGGCGTTCACGAACGTCCTCCCGATGACGTCGGCGGCGAAGGTGACGCGCGGCGAGAGCGCCCAGTCGAAGCCGCCGGTGTAATCGATCTCGGAGGGCCGGTGGCGCCCGTCCGACGGATGGATCGACCACGTGTAGCCGAGGTTCACGTGCGGCGAGAAGGCGCCGAAGTGCGCCGATCCGATGAGGTAGGGCTTGATCTGGGTGGCGCCGGTGCCGAGCAGATCGCGCTCGTCGCCGGTGGGGAGCCGGAAGTCCGTTCCGATCGCGAGCCCGTACTTCGTCCCGGAGGTCAGCCGGTACTTGGCGCGCAGCAGGACGTCGCCGACGCCGGACGCGCTCCCGGATTGGCTGAACGTCTCGTGGGCGGTGCCGTTCTGGAACCGGTGGATTCCCGGCGCGACGGTTCCGGTGGCGAGCCGGTCGATCTCCGCGTCGGTCCGCGCGTCGATGGCGACGCGCACCACCGGGATCGCGGCCCCGACGTCGAAACGGTCCGTGAGGCCGTAGTTGAAGACGAACGCCGTGATGTCGGTCGTGATCTTGAGCGAGAGCTGGGCCTGGATGAGGTCGCCCTCGAAGAAGGGCTCCTCGCTCGAATTGTCGTGGTTGATGTCCTGGTGCGTGAAGACGAGCCGCAGGTCCCCGGCCCGCAGGTCCAGGTCGTTCAACTGGTCGAAGGTGAAGTGGCTGTAGTTCACGCCCAGGTTGAATCGCCCCTTTCCGATGGTGTCGGAGCGCTCCGCGAACACCGGCCCGAAGCTGTCGGACGAGCGGACGAAGACGCCGAGCGCGGTGTCGAAGACGTACGTGAAGCCGCCCGCGGACGAGGCGAGCGGGAACGACGAGAGCTGATCGGCGATCTGGCCGTTGAGCTGCTGGACCGCCTGGAACTGCGGCGAGTCGGCGCCGATGAAGTGCGCCTCGTGGCTCGGGAATCCCGCGGGCGGCGGGGCGAGCGTGATGCCCTCGCGGAGGAAGTCCGTGAGCAGGTCCCGGAGGTCGAAGCTCTGCGCCGACGACGGCGCGGAGAGGCAGACGAAGGCGATCAACGCCGCGGCGAATGCGAAACCCCAAGGTCTCATGCGGACTCCTTCTGCTATGCCTTTGACGATGGGAGACCGCGGAAGCCTACGGGCGAAACCGACGCCGGGTCAAGGCGTCCGAAGGGGGGCACCGCGGGCCTCGCCGCGGCGCCCTTCGGACCTTCTCCTCGGCCTCGAGTCGACCGAACCGAACGAGACGTTCTACTGAAGCGCCAGCGACGAGACCTTGAGCTGATCGCCCGCGACCGTGCCCTCGACCGTGGCGCGAATGTGGTCGGTCTTCTTGGTCGCCTGGAGCGCGGCGATCGCCTTCTTGTTTCCGGCGTCGTCGAACTTGAGGTACTTCCCGTCGGCGGTGAGGATGCCGTAGCCGCCGTCCTCGCAGGAGAGCGCGCATTTCACCGTATGCTTGTCGGGGTTCGACTTGACCTTGTCCACGCACTGGGAATCGATGAGCGACACGTCCTTGAAGGTCTCCGCCGCCAGCACGCCCGTGAGGGCCGCGGCTCCGAGCGCGAGCACAGCGATCCTGAGTTTCATGATGGAGTCTCCTTTCGCCTCAACCCTAACAGAGCGCGCGGTGAGGAGAAGGTGACAGCTTCTGTCACCGATCTCCTCCTCGCGACTCTCTAGGATGAAATGCCCATGAAGGCCGAAGCCGCCGGGGCGACCGACGCCGAGGTCGTGGACCGTGTCCGCCGCGGAGAGACCGAGCTCTTCGAGGTGCTGATGCGTCGTTACAACCAGAAGCTCTACCGCGCGGCCCGGTCGGTTTTTCCCTCGGATCCGGGCGAGGCCGAGGACGTCGTCCAGGACGCCTGGGTCCGCGCGTTCGCCCATCTTTCCCAGTTCGAGGGACGGTCGAGCCTGCCCACGTGGCTGGTTCGGATCACGCTGCACGAGGCCTGGGCGCGCGCCCGGCGACTCCGCCGGAGCGAGCCGCTCGGAGACGTCGACGCCGACGCCCCGGACGCTACGAAGCGTCGAAAGGAATTCACCATGAATGTTGCGTCTCCCGCACCCGATCCCGAGACCGACGCCGCGGGGACCGAGATGCGCGGAATCCTCGAGGCCGCCGTCGCGGCGCTTCCGGAAGGCTACCGAACCGTCTTCGTCCTGCGCGCCGTCGAGGAGATGTCCACCGAGGAGACCGCCGAGAGCCTCGAGATCAGCACCGACGCGGTGAAGACGCGACTCCACCGCGCGCGCGGGCTGCTGCGCAAGGAGCTCTTCGCCCGTGCCGGCGCCTCGCAGGCGGCCCTGTATCCGTTCGCGGGCGCGCGCTGCGACCGGATCGTCGCGGCGGTCCTCTCCCGCGTCGGAGCGCCCACCCCGGGTCTCGACATCCTCGCCTGAGGACTTTTCAGGGGCTCGGGCCTGTTCCCGGGGTCGTTGGACCTTCGGGCCGGTTGATCTGGGCCCGTAGAAAGGGGAGACTGCCCCAGTGAGCAGCCTCGGGTATCTGGCGGCGGTCAACGTGGTCGTGTGGGTCGGCCTTTTCTTCTATCTGTGGCGTCTCGACCGCCGGATCGAGCAGCTGGACCGGCGCCGTTAGGAGGAGCATGAAAAAGGGATACTGGATCGCGGCGGCGCTGACTCTGGCCTTCGTGGGTTTCGGCCTCACGGCCTTCCAGAAGACGCTGACGCCCTACCTGACCTTCGACGAGGCCCGCAAGGCCCGAGGGGTCGTCCAGGTCATGGGCGGGCTCGACAAGACGAGCGACCGCTACGACACGTCCAAACAGGAGCTCTCCTTCGAGCTCCTCGACGACAAGGGCCACCGCATGCCGGTCGTCTACCGCGGGATCCGCCCCGGCAACTTCAAGGACGCCATTTCGATCGTCGCGATCGGGCGCTACGAGGACGGGCGGATCGATGCCGAGAAGCTCCTCGTGAAGTGTCCCTCCAAGTACCAGGGCGCCGAGGTCGAGAAGAGCTACGCGTCCGCTCCGGCGCCCGGTAAGGCCTCGTGACCTATTTCTGGCCGGGCGTGGTCGCCCTGTGGGGGGCCCTCTTCGCGGGGCTCGCCTCGGCGGTGACCTACATCCGGGTCGAGCGCGGACGCCGCGACCTCCTCGCCTTCGCGCGCACGACCTACGCGGCCTTCGCGACCGCGATCGTCGCGTCCGCCGCCATCCTGATGACGCTCCTCCTGCAGCACCGCTTCGACGTGGCGTACGTCAACTCGTACTCCGCCGTCGACCTGCCGCTGCACTTCCTCATCTCGACTTTCTGGGCCGGGCAGGAGGGCTCGTTCCTGCTGTGGTGTTTCTGGGGCAGCCTCATCGGCCTCTTCGTCTGGAGAAGCGCCAAGGAGCAGGAGGCCCCGGTGATGGTCGTGTATCTGTCGACCTTCCTGGGGATCGTCGCGATCCTCTGCAAGCAGAGCCCCTTCAAGCTGCTGCCCCCGCCTCCCCCTGCGGACGGCGTCGGCCTGAACCCGCTGCTGCAGGACCCGTGGATGGTCATCCACCCGCCCGTCATGTTCCTGGGGTTCGCCTCGCTCTCGGTGCCGTTCTCCTTCGCGATCGCGGCGCTGTGGAAGAAGCGCTGGGACGGCTGGATCACGCGCGCGCTGCCCTGGGCGCTCCTGACGTTCCTGACGCTGGGCACCGCCATCCTGATGGGCGGCTACTGGGCCTACAAGACGCTGGGCTGGGGCGGCTACTGGGGGTGGGACCCCGTCGAGAACACGAGCCTCGTCCCGTGGCTGTTCACGGCCGCGCTCGTCCACGGGATGTTCCTCCAGCGCGCGCGCAAGCGACACCGCAAGATCAACCTCATCCTCGCCTCGACCGCGTACGCGGCGATCCTCTACGGCACCTTCCTGACGCGGTCGGGCGTGCTGGCCGACTTCTCCGTGCACTCGTTCGTCGATCTCGGGATCACCGGCTGGCTGGTCGGCATCCTCGCGACGTTCATCGGCCTCGCCGCGGTGCTAATCGCGTGGCGCTGGCGGTCGATCCCTACCGCGGCGGACGAGGACACGCCGGTCCTCTCGCGCAGCGTGCTCTTCATCCTCGGCATCGCGGTCTTCTGCGCGCTCGGCTGCGTCATCCTGCTCGGGACCTCCGCGCCGCTCCTGACGCGGCTCTCGGGCAACCCCTCGCAGGTCCAGACCGCGTTCTACGCGAAGACGACGACCCCGGCCGGCTTCCTCCTTGTCCTGCTCGCCGGCTTTGTGCCGTTCGTGTCGTGGAAGGGCGAGACGCTGAAGGAGTTCGGCAAGAGCGCGCGGCGTTCGCTGCTGGTCGCGGCCGTGCTGACGTTCCTGTCGTTCGTGCTGGGAGCGAAGCGGGGTGACACGCTCATCCTGCTCTTCACCGCGTTCTTCGCGGCCGACATGAACCTGCGCGCGGTGCTGCGGAAGGCGAAGAATTCCAAGTTCGCCGGCGCCGGCGGCTACCTCGCGCACGTCGGCGTCGGGCTCATGCTCGCCGGCATCGTCGTGTCGGGCGCTTATGCGCGCTCGCAACGCCTGACGCTGCCCGTCAACGTCCCCAAGAAGACCGGCGACACGACCCTGACGTTCCTGCGCGTCATTCCCGGAACGGCGGACCGCAAGCAGGCCATGGAGGTCAAGGTCGACACCGCGGCGGGAAAGTCCTTCTACGCCTACCCGAAGATGTACACCAACAGCCGCACCGGCCAGCTCATGGCCAATCCCGCGATCAAGAGTTCCGCCCTGATGGACCTCTACGTCGCGCCGCAGGAGTACGACCCGGGACAGCCGGAGACGATCGGCCGCGACGTGAGGCTCGTGAAGGGCACGACGACCAACATCGACGGCACCGGCTTCACGTTCCGCGACTTCAACGCGGACCGCTCGGCCATGATGCGCGGCGAGAAGACGGTCCTCGTCCTGACCGACCTCACGATCACGCCGCCGGACGGCTCGAGCCACGACCTCACGGTCCGGTACGTGTTCCACATGGACGGACGCGAGGCTGAGGCCGAGGAGCCGGACATCCCGGGCGTGCCGGGCGGGAAGGTCCGCGTGATGGCGGTCTCCCCCAACGACGGCGCCGTCGTGCTGCGCCTGACGGGCGTCTCCAAGAACCCGGCGGACGAGTTTCACGCGGCGACGGTCGAGTCGCTGTCGGTCGACGTGACCCGAAAGCCGCTCATCGCGCTCGTGTGGGCGGGCTTCTACGTGATGATGGCCGGGGGCCTGCTCGCGTTCGTCAGGCGTGCCGGCGAGGCGCGCCGCGCCGTCCTCGAAGCGTCCGAGAAACCCGTCTCCGTCGGCGGACCGGTTCCCGCGACCGGGCCCGCGATTCCGGCGCACACGCGCTCGCCGCTCCGCTAGCTCCGGCCGGCGCCGGCCTTTCCTACACCCCGATTTCCAGCTCGAGCCCGTCCGTGGCCGCCGTAACCGAGCAACCCGGCGGAGGCGAGGTCGCGAGCTTCGAGAGCGCCTCCTCGAGCGCACCGTCGCCCATCTCGATGGGCCCCTTGCCGAAGTGGGAGAAGATCGCGCGCGGAATTCCGTAGCGCGAGAGCCAGCCGAACTGAGCCCGTACCGTGGTGTGCCCGATCAGGGCGCCCGAGGGGTGGCGCCGGACGAGGGATCCCGTGAGCGTCGAGCCGTCGCCGATGTACAGGTCGGCGCCCGGCAAGGCGGCGTCGGGATCCTCGAAGGCGACGATGTCGCCGGAGTAGACCATCGTGAATCCTCCGATCGCGATCCTCGCCGCGATCGCCGGGCAGCGGATCGAGTGCAGCACCCGGTGAGGGATCAGACGGAACGGTCCCAGGTCCGCCGGCTCTTCGAGCGCGAGGACGACGCGGTTCTTGATCGGCAGCTTGGCCAGGATCTCGTGCGTGACGGCGGACGCGTAGACCGGCGCCTCGGTCCCCTCCTCGAGCCCCCACGCGTGGTCCGGGTGGGCGTGCGAGAGAAAGACAGCGTCGGGCCGGATCTTCGACAGCATGCCCTTGCGGTTCTGACCGAAATCGCACAGGAGGCGAAACCCGGCCTCCTCCAGCACGAAGGCCGAGTGCCCCGAGTGCGCCCTCGAGGATTCTTCGACATAACCCTTTGTCCCGAAGAACTGCAGAAGCATGCTGGTTGCTCGTCTCGGCCCCGGGGATTGTGCCAGCATCCCGCACGGAACGCCGCGACACGAGGCCCGCTCATGCAATTCGTCTGCCTGACGGCGATCGAAAGGACGGGCCCGTCCCCTGGCGCGGCGGCTCTTCTCAGCGCGGCGCTGCCGCGGCTCCTCTCAGCGCAGCGCTGCGGCTGCGACGAAGACGCTCCACGTCCGCGCCGGCGGCGAGTCCTTCTCGGAGGGCCGCCGATAGACGAGCTGGAGGAACGCCGCCCCTCCGCCCGCGACACGGAACTCGATTGTCTGGAACCCGCCGGCGCCCGGCCGCGGCGTCGGCGGCGGCTCGAACCGCGGGTCCCCGCCCGGGGCCAGGACGGACGGGGCGTTCGACGCGACCGACCAGGTGAAGCCGGTCGACGGATTGGCGGGCAGCCGGACCGAGAGCGCGTCGCCCTGGATCAGGTAGATGATCGATCCGCTGTCGGGTTCCTCGAGGAGGAGCCCGCGGCGTCGGGTCATCATCTCCTTCACTTCGACCTGCACCCGGAACAGCCCCGCGGGAGGGGCCGCCGGATCCGCGGCCCTGCGGCACACGAGCCCGAGCCCCGTCAGCCCCGCGGATCCGGCACGGAACCGCAGCGTCTCGAATCCCGGCTCCGCCGCTCCCTCCGTGGGAAGGGCCTTCACGACCGACGCGTCCCCGAAGGCGAAGCTCCATGCCGCCCCGTCGCCGCCGCGCGACGCGAGCCGTACGCGGAGCTCGTCGCCCGGCGCGAGCGTCAGCGTGCCCCCGTCGTAGACGTCGCCGACCGTGACGACGGCGCCGACGCCGTCACGGGACTGCGACGCCGAAGAATTCGGCGGCGCGGTCACCGTAGGAACGACGGCGCCGACGCCGTCACGGGACTGCGACGCCGAAGCATTCGGCGGCGCAGTCCCCGTAGGACCACCCGGCGCGTCGGCGCGGAGAACCGCAGCCGAGAGGGCCAGCGCGGCGGCGACGCACGGCGCCGGAAGGCGCATCAGACCTCCCGCAGCGCCGTCGTGATCTTCAGCCGCGCCGCGCGGAACGCCGGGAAGAACCCGCCGAGCAGGCCCATCGCGAGCGAGAACACGATTCCGCCGGCGATGAGCGGCGGCGTCATCCGGAAGTTGAAGAGGACCTCGGAGAACGTCCGGAAGTTCATCGTTCCCGTCGGGTGCGTCAGGAACAGGTTGAAGACGAGGAACGTGAAGACCACGCCGAGGAGCCCGCCGATCAGGCACAGCATGAGGGCCTCGAGGACGAACGAGAGGAGGATCGACCGCCGCGAGAAGCCGATGGCCCGCAGCGTTCCGATCTCGCGCGTGCGCGCCGAGACCTGCGCGTACATCGTGTTCATGGCGCCGAAGGAGGCGCCGATGGCCGTGAAGATGCCGACGAGGAAGGCCAGCGCCTTGATCGGCGCGCCGGTGATCATCTGCTCGTCGTAGTACTTCCGCTCGGTCTTGCCCTCGAGCTTCAAACGCTGGTCGCCCTTGATGGTCTCGATGTAGCGGGAGGCCGCGTCGGAGTCCGGGAGGCGCACGAAGACCGACGAGTACATCTCGCGCTTGGTCTGCTGCTGGAGGTCCCGGACGTCGGTCCAGATCTCGGACTCGTAGGCGCTCCCCTGCGCGTCGAAGAGGCCGACGATGACCCAGCGGAAGCTGCCGGTCTTGAGCGTGTCGCCGACCTTCATGTTCGCGTACCGCCGGGAGAGGTTCTTCGAGACGATGGCCTCGTTGGTGCCGGCCGTGAACATGCGTCCGTCGATGATCTTCACGCCGGGCCGGATCTCGAGGCCGATCGGGGCCATCCCCCGCACCTGCACGTTCGAGAACGTCTTGCCGCCCTCGCGCGGCACGTTGATCAGCGTGATGAGCTCGGGCGAGACGAAGGACGCGCCGGTGGCGGTCCGATCGGGCCCCGGCATCGCCCCCATCTGATCGGCCTGGTCGCGCGTGATGACGCTCTGCATCTCGGCCTGCGAGCCCACGCGCATCGCGATGACGTTGCGGGTCGACGCCGTGACCGAGAGGGTCCGCGTCACGCCCTGCACCAGCGCCAGGACGCAGAGGAACACCGCGACGACGAGGCCGATGACGAACGCGGTCATGCCGGTCGACGCCTTGCGGGCGACGAGGTTGCGGAGGTTGTACTTGAGGGGAATGGCCATGGCTAGACCACCTTCCGCAGGCCGTCGACGATCCGCAGCCGCGACGACTGGATCGCCGGCAGGAACCCCGCCAGGATGCCCACGCCGACCGAGACGACGAAGGCGAGCATGAGGGTAGGCAGGCTGACCTTGAAGTTGATCAGCCAGATCGAGATCGCGGTCTTGCTCGCGCCGGCGACGAGCGCCGGGATGATCAGGAACTTCGCGATCACGACGCCCAGGACGCCGCCCAGCAGAGACATCAGGACGGCCTCCGAGAGGATGAAGCCCAGGATGTGCCCGCTTCCGAAGCCGAGGGTGCGCATCACCGCGATCTCGGTCACGCGCTCCCGGGCGGACATCGCCACCGTGTTCGCGACGATGAGCGTGACCGCGAACAGGATGATCAGCGAGATCCCGTTGATCAGCAGCTTGACGTTGCCCATCATCTCCATGAACTGGAGTTGGAACTGTTTCTCGGTCAGCGTCTTCGTCGGCGCGTCGCTGTTCTCGAACATCTTGTCGATCGCCGCGGCGACGCGCGGCACGTTCTCCCCGCTGTCGACCTTCAGGTAGTAGAGGCCGGTGACCTTGTTCGCCAGCACCCAGTTGGACTGGTTGAGGTACTCGTTGTGGAAGAAGATGTTCGTCTCGTCGCCCGCGCTGTACGACCCGATGTAGACGAGCTCGGGGTTCAACGGGATGTAGGTCCCCTTCAGGATGATGTGGTCGCCCTTCTTCCATCCGTGCTTCTCGGCGATCTTCTTGCCGGCGACGAAGCCGTTGCGCGTGGCCTTCCACTCCGCGTTGACCGCCGGATCGATCGTGGCGTCGTCGAAGATCTTGTCGAAGTAGATGTCGGGGTCGCACGTGAGCTGGCCGATCCAGTTCTCGGGCTTGTCGTCCTTGTAGACCCCGCCGAACCACGTCTCCGGGCTCACGGCGAGAACGCCCGGGATCTGCTCGATCCTCTGCCGCTGCGAGAGCGGGAGGAAGTTGCCGAGTCCGGTGGCGTGCTGGACGACGAGCCGGTTCGAGCCGCGGCCGCCCGACGGATCGGCCTGCATCGCCTCGAGGAGCGAGGTGAGGATGACGATGAGCGTGAGCACGATCACGATCGAGCTCGCGGTCAGGGTCGTCCGCAGCTTCTTGCGGAAGACGTTCTTCCAGATGAGGCGGAAGTACTTCACGACCGCCTCCCCACCCCGGCCTCCGTCCGCTCGTCGGTGTGCAGGACGCCCTTGTCGAGGTGGACCATGCGGTGCGCCCGCGCGGCCGCCTTCGGATCGTGCGTCACCATGACGATGGTCTTCCCGAACTCCTCGTTGAGCCGCCGCAGGAGCTCGAGGATCTCGTCGCCGGACTTCGCGTCGAGGTCGCCCGTGGGCTCGTCCGCGACCAGGATCTTCGGGTCGGAGACGATCGCGCGCGCGATCGCCACGCGCTGCTCCTGTCCGCCGGAGAGCTGGCGCGGGTAGTGGTCCATCCGGTCGCCGAGCCCGACGATCGAGAGCGCCGTCTCGACGTGCTTCTTGCGCTCGCCCTTCTTGAGCGGCGTCAGCAGGAGCGGGAGCTCCACGTTCTCGAACGCCGTCAGCACGGGGAGCAGGTTGTAGAGCTGGAAGATGAATCCGATCGTGTGCGAGCGCCACCGCGCGAGCTCCGTCTGCCCCAGCGTCGCGATGTCCCGACCGCCGATGACGATCCGGCCGCGCGTCGGCTGGTCGATTCCGGCGATGAGGTTGAGCAGGGTCGTCTTCCCCGAGCCGGACGGCCCCATCAGGGCGACGTACTCGCCCTCGGGAATCACGATGTTGATGCCCATGAGGACCGGGATCTCGATCTGGTCCCGGTGGTAGATCTTCTCGAGGTTCTCGATTCGAATCAGCGGTTCCGCCATGCTCACTCCTGTCCTTCGACGCGCACCTTCTCGCCGTCTTTCAACTGCACCCCACCCGCGAGTGAAACGAGCTTCTCGCCGCCCTGGAGTCCCTGCGTGACTTCCATCTGGCCCTGCACGTCTCCGCCGGCCGTGACCGGCGTGAAGCGCGCCCGTCCCTCCAGGATGCGGAAGACCCCGGTCCGGCCATCCACCGTCGTCAGCGCTCCCTTCGGCACGACCACACGGGACCGCGCCTGCTTGCCCTGCGTCGGTTCCGAGGTGAACGCGACGCGCGCCGAGAGGTCCGGCAGGACCCGGTCGTCCGAGTCGAGGAACGCGACCTTGACCCGCACCGTCGCCTTCTGGCGGTCGGCCGCCGGGACGATCTGCCGCAGCCGGCCGTGGTACGTCTTGTCCTGGACGGCGTCGAGCGTGATCTCCGCGGGCTGCTCCTTCGAGAGCCGCGAGAGGTTGGCCTCGTTGACGTCCGCTCCCACGTAGAGCGAGGAGAACTCGACGATCGTCGCGATCGCGCCCCCCGAGCCTCCGCCCGACGGCGAGGACCCGAACGGCGACACCGCCTCGCCGACGAACGCCCGCTTGGCCGTGATGACGCCGGTGAACGGCGCCCGGATGATCGTGTAGTCGAGCAGCGCGTCGACGTAGCGGACCCGCGCGCGCGTCGCCGCCTCGTTGGCGACGGCCGCATCGAGCGCCGACTTCGTGTTGAGGCCCTGATCGAAGATCGTCTTCTGCCGCTTCAGCTCCGCATCGGCGTTGACCCAGTTGGCCTTGGCCTCGGCGAGCTGCGCGTCGAGGTCGGTCGAGTCGAGGCGGGCGATGATGTCGCCCTTCTTGACCCGCGTCCCCTCGGTCACGTTCAGCTCGGTGATGCGGGAGGTGATCTTCGGCGAGAGGTCCGCCTTGCGCTCCGCCTCCACGTACCCGGTGGCCGAAAGGACCGTCGTCGCCTGGCCCTCGCTGACGACCGCGGCCGTGACGGCCTCGACCCTTCGCGGGCGCAGCCCCTGGTTGGCGGCGAAGTACGCCCCGACGCCCACGGCGACCGCCGCCGCCGCGGCCAGCAGCATCCATCCCCGGAAGCCCCGGCGAGGCTCGGGATCTCTCTGAATCCGCAGGGCGGAGAGATCGTGGCTCTTGGACGCTTCCTGGCTCATGGACGAGCCCGCCATTCTATTCTCGTCACCCCTCGCGGACATCCCCATTCGGCGAACGGCGGGCCGCCCGAAGGGGCGGGGACGACCCCCGCGTGGTACGCTGATGGCGAGGAGGTGGGTCATGTTGAGCCGCCTTGTCACCGCCGCCGTTCTGTTCGCCTGCGCCGTCGCGCTCCGAGCGGAACAGGTCTTCTATCAGATCGACATCGCGCCTTCCGGGAAGGTCATCTCGCAGGACCTGCCCGTCGCCAAGGGAACCACGATCGTCTTCCACCGCTACCCCGACGGCACCCTGATGAGCATGCGCCGCACCGAGGTGAAGACGCTGACCCGGATCACGCCGCAGGACGCGCAGGCCACGCTGCCCAAGGAGAAGCTGGTCCAGATCGGGAACCTGGCTTTCCAGGGCTCGAGCCAGGCCGGACCCGCCGCCGCCGGAACCGCGAACAAGGCCGCCGCCACGCAGCCCAACGGCATCGGCCAGGGCTTCTACGGCAACGTCGTCCCGGGACAGACGCAGGGCATGCCCAACTCCGCCAACGACAACCAGGTCGGCCGCACGTGGGCCGCGCCTCCGGGCAACGCCGTGCAGAGCGCGCCCGGCGCGCCGCCGACGAACTCGTCGCTGACGTCCGGACAAAATCCGCCGCAATAGCTCCGCTGGGTCATCCTGAGCGAAGCGAAGGATCCCGACTCGACGAGCCGGGCTGCTCGGTTGGGACGGGATCCCTCGTCGCTGCGCTCTCGGGATGACGCGCCGCGACGCTGCGCGTTCGGCGTGTCAGATATGGATCGCGTGCCCGGAGACCGCTTCGCTCGCCTCGTGGATCGCCTCGGAGAGAGTCGGGTGCGCGTGGATCGTGCGGACCAGCTCCTCCGACGTGGCCTCGAGCTTGAGCGCCGCGCCGGCCTCGGCGATGAGCTCGGTGGCTGAAGGCCCGACGATGTGGACCCCCAGGACCTCGTCGTATTTCTTCTCCGCCACGATCTTCACGAACCCGCTCGCCTGATTCAAAATCCGCGCCTTGCCGATCGCGGAGAACGGGAACTTGCCGACGGCGACGTCGTATCCGCGCTCCTTCGCCCGCGCCTCGGTCAGCCCGATCGAGCCGATCTCGGGTGAACAGTAGGTACAGCCGGGAACCTGATCGTAGTTGAGCGGACGCGTCTCCTTGCCCGCCATGTGCTCGACCGCCACGACGCCCTCCGCGCTCGCCACGTGGGCGAGCGCCTGCGTCGGCACGACATCGCCGATTGCATAGACGCCCGGCACGTTCGTGCGCATGAAGCCGTCCGTCGTGATGAACCCCCGGTCCGTCGCGACCGACATCGCCTCGAGGCCGATTCCCGCGGAGTTCGGCTTGCGGCCCACCGCCATGAGGACCCTCTCGGCGCGGAATGTCTCGGTCTTGTCCCCCGACGAACGCGCGATCAGCTCGGCGCCGGCGTCCGACTTCGTCAGCCGCTCCACGCGCGTGTCGGGATAGACCGCGATCCCCTGGCGCTTGAAGGATGCGGCGAGCTCGCGCGAGATCTCCTCGTCCTCGAGCGGAACGATCCGGGGCAGCACCTCGACGATCGTGACCTTGGAGCCGAATCGCGCGTACATCGATGCGAACTCGACCCCGACCGCGCCCGAGCCGATCACGATCAGCGACTTCGGGATCTCCGCCAGCTCCAGGATCGAGGTCGACGAGAGGATCGTCTTGTCGTCGATCTCCATGCCCGGCAGGGACCGGGGCGCGGAGCCGGTGGCGACGATCACGTTCTTGGCCGCGTACGCGGTCTCGGCTCCGTCCGCGCCGGTGACCGTGACGCGGCCCGGGCCCGCGAGCCGGCCGAAGCCGTTGACGACGTCGACGCGGTTCTTCTTCATCAGGTAGGAGATGCCGTTCGTGGACTGCCGGACGACCTTCTCCTTGTGCTTCATGGCGGCGGGCATGTCCAGCCGCACCTCGCGCGCGGCGACGCCGACGTCGGCGCCGTGCCGGGCCTCCTCGAGGAGATCCGCGGTGTGCAGGAGGGCCTTGGTCGGGATGCAGCCGCACAGCGTGCAGACGCCACCCAGCCGGGCGTCCTTCTCGACGATCAGCGCCGACATTCCCAGCTGCGCGGCCCGGATCGCGGCCACGTAGCCGCCCGGGCCGGAGCCGATGAGGACGAGGTCGTAAGACTTGGTTTCGTTCATGTCGTTTCAGCCCGCTCCGACGGGCGGGATAGCCTATCAAAGAAGGTCATGAGTCATGAGTCATGAGTCGTGAGTTGTGAGTCGTCCGGTCGAGTTCCGACGACTCATAACCCACGACTCACAACTCAGAACCAGTTCTAGAATGCCCCCGTGAAACGGATTGGCCTTCTCGTCTTGATGGCCACCATCGCCTGCGGCGGCGAGAAGGCGCCCGAGGACCAGGGCATCAAGATCGGTTTCTACGGCGCGCTCACGGGCCCGACGGCAACCTTCGCGCTCTCCGGAAGGAACGGGGCGCTGCTCGCCGTCGAGCAGGTCAACGCCGCGGGGGGCGTGCTCGGGAAGAAGCTCGTGCTGCTGTCCGAGGACGACCGCGGCGAGGCCTCCGAGGCCGCGAACGCCGTGTCCAAGCTGATCACGCGCGATCACGTCGTCGCCCTGATCGGCGAGCAGGCATCCTCGCGCACGCTCGCCGCGGCGCCGATCGCGCAGAGCTACGCCGTGCCGATGATCAGCCCGACGTCCACGAACGTCGAGGTCACGAAGAAGGGCGAATACATCTTCCGCGCGTGCTTCATCGACGCCTACCAGGGACGCGCCGTGGCGGACTTCGCGCGGCGCGACCTCAAGGCGAAGACGGCCGCGATCCTGATCGACGCGCGCAGCGACTACAGCGTCGGCCTGGCCGCGGCCTTCCGGAAGAGCTTCGAGGCGCAGGGCGGGAAGATCGCGAGCGAGCTCAAGTACGAGGAGGGCGACGCCGACTTCTCGGCGCAGCTCACCGCGATGCGGCCCGGGCAGCCGGACGTCCTCTTCATCCCGGGCTACTACACGGACGCGGGGCTCATCGCCCGGCAGGCGAAGTCGCTCGGGCTCAAGGCGACGCTCCTCGGGGCGGACGGCTGGGACTCCCCGAAGCTCGTGGAGATCGGCGGCGACGCCATGGAGGGCGCGTACTTCGCGAACCACTACTCGGTGGACGACCCCGCGCCCGCCGTCCGCAAGTTCGTTGACGCCTACAAGGCGCGGTACGGCGCCGAGCCCGACTCGATCGCGGCATCCTCCTACGACGCGATGCGGATGCTCGCCGACGCGATCACGCGCGCCGGCTCGACCGAGGGCGCACGCGTGCGCAACGCGCTCGCCACGACGAAGGATTTCCCGGGAGTGACGGGAACGATCACCATGGACGCGGACCGCAACCCGGTCAAGGCCGCGGTGATCCTCAAGGTCGAGGGCGGGCGCTACCGTTTCGCGGGCTCGGTCGCGCCGACGTCGTAGGCCTTACTTCTCTACTTCTCTACTTCTCAGCGGCCGCCGCCGGCCCGGCGGGATCGATGACGAACTCGTCGAACGAGGCCTCGCCCGGCCCGACCGCCGCGAGCCCCGTGCGCCCCGCGACGGGATGGGGATCGCGGGCCTCGAAGAGCTTCTCGTCGTTGAAGAAGACCGTCAGTTGCGGCCCCTCGGCCTTCACGGAGTACTCCTCCCACGGACGCTCGAGCGGCTTGTGGCCGCGGCCGAGCTCGGTCGGCTTCCCGTTGGCGTAGGCGGACAGGACGACGTCTCCGGACGCCGCGACCAGGAGGACGAGGAAGTTCTTGTCGTCCTTCATCCGGAGGATCAGCCCCTCGCGTCCGGCGTCCTTCTTGACGAACGTCGAGACCGTGCCGTCCTGAAAGCTGACGTTGCGCCGCAGCGCGGCGGCGATCGAGTCGTCCGGCCTCCGGGCGTTGACCTGAGCGAGCTTGTTCGGAGCGGAGGGCGGATTCTTGTCGACCAGGACGAGCCACCGGGCTTCGCCCGCGGCAGCGCCCGGCGCGCCGAGGACGACGAGGTCGAAGAAGCCGGGCGGGCGCATCATCGAGTCCGTGTCGAAGTGGTTGCGGATCTTCTCGGCGCGCGCGCTCGCCGGCGCGACGCACAGCGCGACGAGGGCGATCGGGGACAGGAAACGGGCGAGGAACGAGCGCAGGCCGAGCGGGCGACTTCGCATCACAGCGGAAAAAACCGTCCGCATGCTCTAAAATTCCTCCATGGATTCAAACTCCCAAAAGTCCCGAGTCTATCGAATGAGCCGCGAGGGCTATGCCTTCGTTTTGGACCGCCCCGAGGTCGAGAAGCTCAAGAGGATGCCGGATTTCGAGGGGCGGGAGGAGCCCGCCATCGCCGAAGATTTCCTGCGGTCTCGGGCGGAGAGCTGGGCCGACGTGCTCGCTTCGGCGGGCGCCGAGCCCGGGGAGATCGATGTGTCGATCGATCCCCATCAGAAGAAGGCGCACCTGAAGAAGGCGCAGCGGATCATCATTACGGCGGATATCTAGGATGGTTGTTAGTTGTTAGTTATTAGTTGTTAGTCGCTGCGAAGAACCTCACGACTAACGACTAACGACTAACGACTAACGACTAACGACCAGGAACTTCTTCTAAAAGCTCAAAATCCCGCGTATCCGGTTCTCCAGCGCGACGAACGCCTGGCGCGAATACGGGTCCACGACCACGCGCAGCTCGGCGCCCGAGGGGACGTCGCCCGCCACCGAGGCCGCGATGCGCTCCGCCTGGCCGTCGAAGAAGGATTGGCCGAGCTCCTCGTCGGACTTCCCCCGGGATCCGGGCAGCTCGCGCAGCCGCGCGAGGTCGGCCGGCTCCAGTCGCAGGCGGTAGCCGCCGAAGTCGCGGAAGAGGGGCTCCTGCCGGTCGAGCAGATCGGGGCGGGCGGGCGGCGTGGGCAGTGACGCGGGCGCGCGGCCCGTGACCGCGACCGCAGCGGGCGCCCGGGGCAAAGAGGGCGGCTCGTCGGCGTCCGCGGGCGGCGAGGGCGAGAACGCCGCACGAGGCACGATGGGCATCTCCTCCGTCGGATCTTCCGATCCGGGCGCCGGAGCCGCCGGCGAGGACGCCTCCGGGAAGGGATCCTCCTCCATCAGAGGGGCCGTCTCGTCCAGGCTCGGATCGGGGCTCGGGCTCGGATCGGGACTCGGGTTCGGATCGTCCGGGTTCGTCATCGCCCCGCCAGCACGTTCTTCGAGATCACCATTCGCTGGATCTCGCTCGTTCCCTCGTAGATGGTCGTCACGCGTGCGTCGCGGTACAGCCGCTCGACCTCGTACTCGCGCGAGTACCCGTAGCCGCCGAAGATCTGCACCGCGCGTGCGGCCACGGCGTTGGCGACCTCGGACGCGTAGACCTTGGCCATCGAGGACTCCTTGGAGAAGCGCGCGCCGGGGGTCTGCGACAGAAGGGCGGCGCGATACGTCAGCATGCGGGCGGCCTCGATCTGAACGCGCATGTCCGCGATCTGGAACGCGATGGCCTCGTGCTCCGCCAGCTTCCGGCCGAAGGTCTCGCGCGTCTGCGCGTACTCCACCGCGGCCTCGTAGGCCGCCTGCGCGACGCCGAGCCCCTGGGCGGCGATGGAGATCCGGGAGTGGTCGAGGGTCGTCATCGCGATCGTGAAGCCCTCGCCCTCCGCCCCGAGGCGGCGATCGGCCGGCACGCGGACGTCCTCGAGGAAGATGGCGGCCGTCTTCGAGGCGCGGAGTCCCATCTTGTCTTCGGGCGCACCGATCCGCAGCCCCTCGTCGTCCGCCGACACCAGGAAGGACGTGATGCCGTGCGACCCGGCGGATGGGTCCGTCATCGCCATGAGGACGTACCACCTCGCCTCGCCCGCGTTCGTGATCCACGCCTTCGCGCCGTTCAGGACGTACCCGTCGCCGTCGCGCACCGCGCGCGACTTCTGGTTGGCGGCGTCGGATCCCGACTGCGGCTCCGTCAGCGCGTACGCGCCGAGCGCCTCGCCCGAGGCGAGCTCGCGGAGGATCGTCCGCTTCTGCTCCTCGCTGCCGAAGCGGCAGATCGGAAAGCATGCGACCGAGTTCGTCACCGAGACGATGACCGCGGTCGACGCGCACACGCGCGCGAGCTCCTCGATGGCGAGGATGTAGGAGAGAACGTCCGAGCCGGCGCCGCCGTACTCCTCGGGCACCATCATGCCGAGGATCCCCATCTCGCCCAGCTTCTTCACGACCTCCGACGGGAAGCGCCCGGCCTTCTCCCGCTCGGCGACTCCCGGAGCGATCTCCGTGCGGGCGAACTCGCGAACGGTGTCACGGATGCGCTTCTGGTCTTCGGTCAGCTCGAAGTTCACGGCGCGCCTCCGCCTCCGCCCCCGCTGTCGCCTCCGCCGGCTCCGGGCCCGGCCGGTCCGCCTCCGCCGCCCGCTCCGCCGCGTCCGCGGCGCCGCCGACGGAATCGCCGGCGGCGGCCCTTCCCGCCTCCCCCTCCGGGCGTCCCGGGCTCGCCCGAGGCGACGGACTCCGGCGCGGGTGAGGGGGAAGGTCGCGGCGGCTGCGGACCGCGCGGGGCGCCGGGACGCGGATGCGGGACGGACGGAGGAGGCTTCGGGCCTCCGCCGCCGGGCCGGCGTTCCGGCATCGGGCCTCCGGACTCTCCTCGTGGCCGGCGCTCTCCGCCCGGCCGGCGTTCTCCGCCGGGCCGACGCTCTCCCGGCCGGCGCTCCGTCTGGCCGCCGCGCTCGGGACGATTCGGACCACCGCCCGAAACCGCGCCCTGTCCGCGGCCGCGGCCTCCACGCCGGCGGCGGCGTCCCTCGCGCCGCGGCTCCGGAGTGTCGATCCAACCCTCCTCGAGGTGGCGGAAGGTCACCACGATCTCCGACGCGGCGGAACGCGCACGCAGGAACTCGACGATCTTCTCCCGCAGCGCCGCGCCGGCCTCGCCGGTCATCGCGGGGATGCGCTCGGCATCGAAGAGGACCATGCGGGTCCAGCAGATCCGTCGTGAGGTTCCGTTCGCCGCGCCGAAGTCCATGACGAAGAGGTCGCGCTCGTGGTCGAGGGAGTAGTCGCGGAACTCGAGCTCCGGCAGCGCCTCGCGGCAGAGCTCCTTGAGCAGCGGGAGATGCTTCTCTCCCCCCTCGAGGGTCTGCTCCATCGAGACCACGCGGTCTCGGAACATTCTGGTTTGAGCCATGGTGCCGGTGAGCTCCGGTTAAGAGTCGAGCGTTGAGAGTTGAGAGCCGTCGCGACGAACCCTTCTGTGACTCGTGACGATGACTCTCAACTCAAAACTCAACACTCTCCACATTCCCTCATCCGATCGTCAACCCACTGTCGCGAAAGATCTCCCTGGCAATGATCAACCGATGGATCTCGCTCGTGCCCTCGTAGATCTCCGTGATCCGGGCGTCGCGGAAGTTGCGCTCGACGGGATACTCCTTCGTGTAGCCGTAGCCTCCGTGGATCTGGAGGGCCTTGGTCGTGACCCGCTGCGCCATCTCGGCCGCAAAGAGCTTGCCGATCGCCGCCTCCATCGAGAAGCGGCCCTTGCCGCCCTTGGCCGCGTCCTTGGCCGCCGCGGCTCGCCGCGTCAGGAGCCGCGCGGCCTCGATCTCCGTCGCCATGTCGGCGAGGTAGAAGCGGATCGCCTGGAAGTCGGAGATCGGCTTGCCGAAGGCGCGCCGCGCCTGGGCGTAGCGCACGGCGGCCTCGAACGCCTCGGTCGCGATGCCCACGGCCTGGGCGGCGATGCCGATCCGGCCGCCGTCCAGGGTCGTCATGGCGATACGGAAGCCCTCGCCCTCCTCGCCGAGGCGGTCGGCGGCGGGGACACGCACGTCGGTCAGGAAGATCTCGACGGTGCCCGACGCGTTGACTCCGAGCTTGACCTGGTGGTGCGAGCGGTCGAAGCCGGGCGTCGACGCGTCGACGAGGAAGGCCGAGATGCCCTTGAGCTTCTTCTCGGGACTGGTCATCGCGAAGAGCAGGCAGACGTCGGCGGCCTGCCCGCACGTGATGAAGACCTTCTGGCCCGTGATGCGGTAGGAGTCGCCTTCCCGGACGGCGCGAGACTTCTGGTTTCCGGCGTCGGAGCCGGCGTCGGGCTCGGTCAGGGCGAAGCAGCCTAGCTTCTCTCCCTTCGCGAGCGGGACGAGGAACTTTTTCTTCTGGTCGGGGTTTCCGTACCGCTCGATCGGGTCGCAGACGAGCGAGTTGTTGACCGAGAGGATCACCCCGAGGTTGGCGCAGACACGCGAGATCTCCTCGATCACGATCGCGTAGGCGACGTTGTCCATGCCCGAGCCGCCGTGCTCCGCCGGCACGGCCACGCCGGCCAGGCCGAGCTCGCCGGCCTGTCGGAAGAGGTCCTTCGGGAACTCGCCGGTCTGGTCGATCACGGCCGCCCGCGGCCGCACGACCTCCTCGGCGAAGTCCCGCACGGCCTGCTGGAGCAGACGCTGCTCCTCCGAGAGCTCCAGGTTCATGGGAGGCGGAGTATATCGGGAGAGTCGGCTAGCGACGGCCGAGGCCGGACAGGAATTCGAGCAGGTCGTCGACGTACCGCGTCCACGAATGGCGCTCCGCCGCCTCCGCGAGCCCCGGCGCGTACGCGTCGACTCCGCGCGCCAGGACCGTCTGGACCGCGGCGGCGAGCGCCTCGGAGCTCCCGGGCGCAAACAGCTCGCCCGTCGCCCCGGGCACGACCGCGTCCTTGAGCCCTCCGACCGCCGACGCCGCCATCGGCCGCGCCGCCGCGATCGCGCGCGCGGCGATGCCACTGCCCGAGATCGCGCGGTAAGGCAGCACGACGACGTCGCACGCGGCGAGCCAGGCCTCCATCGCCTCCTCGGAAACGTAGGCGTCGTGCACGATCAGCCGGTCGCGCACCGGGCTCGAGGCGACCCGCTTCATCGTGTCGCGCGCGTCCGGAAAGACCTCTCCCACGATCGCGAGGCGGGCGCCCGTTCGCCGCACGATCTCGGGAGCGGCGTCGAGCAGGAGGTCGACGCCCTTGTACCGGCGCACGAGGCCGAGGAACAGAACCAGCGGCCCATCGCCGGCCACGCCGACCCTCGCCCGGGCCTCCTCCCGGGATACCGTCGCTGACGTCCGCACGACCGGATGCGGCAGAACGCGCGCGGGCCGGCCGGGCGCGCGGAGGGCCAGCAGCGCGCGATCCGATTCGCTCTGGCACACGAAGGCGTCCGCGGCGGTCATCGCCCCGATCGAGAGGAATCGGCGGAACGCCCCGCTCTCGTGCTCCTCGACGTTGTGGCACAGCAGGACGCGGCGGGTCTCCGGCGACAGCCTCCGCACGAGTCGGAGGACCGAGCGCAGCGGCAGGGCCCAGAAGGAGGTCCACCACGGGACCAGCAGCGCCTCCGCTCCGCCCGCAGCGACGGCCTCCGCCGTCCGCCTCCAGGAGATCGGGGACGCCCAGTCGAGCAGCGGCTCGGCGGAGGATCGCGGAAGCGCCGGGTCCCGGTCGAAGCGGCGCGGGTCGAGCCACCGCGGATACGGGCGCGAGAACGTCAGCCAGCGGACGCCGGCGTCCGTGCGGCGCGCGAGCTCGTCCGCGAGCAGCCGGGTCTCGCGCGCGATGCCGCCGCGATCGGGAGGCGACGGTCCCAGGATCGCGACGCGCCGGATCGGGCGCGCGGCGTCAGGGACAGGCAAAGGCCTTCGTGTCCTGGAGGGGGGCGAAGGCCACGCCGAGAGGGTTGTCGTAGATCTCGACGGCGCCCGTGTGCGTATCCACGACCGTCATGCGGACGAAGACGTTGGTCAGACCGCCGGAGAAGACCCAGAACTTCTGCGAGATCGAGCACGCGTCGAGCACCTTCACGACCATCTCGACGTTGTCGGGGCTGAAGAACCAGAAGTAGGCCGAGTCGTCGGTCAGGCCGACCCCGGTGCCGGTGCCGTGCTCGCCGGTCGTCTTCGTCCAGTTCGCGGTGACCTGGAACCGTCCGCCATGGAGACACAGTGTGGTCGCGCTCGGCACGCAGGTGCTCGGCGAGGCGGGCGCGAGCCAGGTCGAGACCGACGGGAACGTCACGCGGAACGCGCCGTCCATCGTGAGGTTGCGGCGGTCGCAGTCGTCGTCGGTGTTGACGCCGCATGCGCCGAGCTCCTGTCCGATCACCGAGAGGTCGGCGAGCATGGCGGGCGATCCCGAGCTGCCGCCCCCCGTGCCGCCCTCGACGTCCAGCTCGTAGATGAAGCTGCCCTGGTCGAAGCCGCTGCAGATCACGTCCGGATTGCCCTCGATATGGTGCCGTGAGAAGAACTGCGGCCGCCCGTCCGGATAGCTGATCCGATAGACCACGGTTCCGTCGACGTGGGCGTAGTCGCCGGTCGTCCAGCCCAGGAAGACGCTGCCGTCGGGCGGATCCTCCGAGAGCTGGAGGAAAGTGAAGTCGCTCGTGGTCGACGTGGCCAGCAGCGTCGACCCCAGGGTGCTCGGGAACCCGTTCGGGGGCGGCTCGATGCCGTTGCACGTGGCGGTCTTGTAGTCGAAGAACGCCTCGAGCGAGGTCGCGGCGGCCTGCGTCGAGAAGCAGTGGTTCGCCGTCAGGAGGTACGGCACCATGCTGCTGGTCGTCGTGTTGAGCAGGCCCCCCGAGCAGACGAAGCTGCCCTGCGCGTCCACGAAGTTGAGCTGCGCCACGGCGTGCGAGGCGCCGTCGATGCTGGGAAACGTCGCCGCCGTCACGCAGCTCGCATCCTCGAAGCAGGTGTCGGACTTGAGCCGGACCTGCGGAGAGCCCGCGGCGGCGGATGCGTTCGCGCTCCCGGCCGCCGGGTTGACGGTCGCGACCCAGGGATGCTCGATGTGCACGAGCGACTCGATCGACAGGCGCGCGAGCGCGAGCCGCGCGGGCTCGGCGGCCGCGACCTCCACGCGCAGGATCGCCTGCGATGCGAAGACGGTGTGGGTCCAGAAGCCCTCGGGGCGCGTGCCGCCGTCGAAGGCGTACGGCCCGAAGACCTCGCCGCGCGGCCCGTAGAGGAAGACGCGGCTGCCGGCCGGAAGCCAGGCGTCGCCGACGTGGAGGCGCAGCGCCTGCGCGCCGTCCGAGGAGAACGCGGCCGTCCAGATCCATCGGCCATCGGAGGCATGCTCAAGCCAGCCTCCGCCCAGCGGGAGCGCCCCGGCGACTCCGGCGAGGCCGTGGAACCCGACCGCGCCGGGCACGGGCCGCACGATGCCGACGCGAACCGCGGGCTTCTTCGGACGCGCTCCGTTCCCCGGGCGGTCATCGCGCGACAGCAGGAGCGCGCGCTCGCCCGCCGACAGACCGGGCAGCGCGTGGCGCGCGGAGCCGGGCAGGCGGGCCTGGGTCGCGGCGAAATCGAGCGCGGGGACCGCCGCGGCGGCCTTCGGCGCGGCGGGGTGGAACACCGCCGGACCGGCGTGCATCTCGGGAATCCCGCCCGGGTCCGCCGCGAAGGCGAACGCGGGCGCCAGGAACAGCGTCAGGACGGAAAGGAGAGCGCGGGACCGTACCATCGCCGTCAGGAGTATAAGTCGCGGTGCGTCAAGGCGCCCGCCGCATCCACATTCCCTTGAGGTATTCCCCCTCGGGACAGTCGAGCGAGACGGGATGGTCCGGCCCGGCGCCCTGCCGGGCGACGAGCGCGAAGCTCGCACGCGCCTCCGCCGACGCGGAAAAGACGATCTTCTGGAAGAGGTCCGCGTCCACCAGGCCGGAGCACGAGCAGGTCAGCAGCCACCCTCCCGGAGAGACGAGCGTCATCGCGAGCCGGTTGACGTCCTTGTATCCGCGCGCCGCCCGATCGACGTCCGCCTTCTTCTTGGCGAAGGCGGGCGGATCGCACACGACGGCGTCCCACCGCTGTCCCTCGGCCACGCGCCGCCTCAGGTCCTCGAAGACATCCGCGTCGACGAAGTCGGAGCCGTCAGCCGAGAGCGCGTTCTCGGCGCGGTGCCGGCGCGCGAGCGCGAGGGCCGCGGCCGAGGAGTCGACGTCGACGGCGCGCGTCGCGCCGCCCGCGAGGGCCGCGACCGAAAAGGCGCCCGTATAGGAGAAGAGGTTGAGCACGCGACGTCCGGGCGAGAGCGCCCGCAGCCGGGCGCGGTTGTCGCGCTGGTCCAGGAAGAATCCGGTCTTCTGCCCCGCTCCGACGTCGGCGAGATAGCGAAGGCCGTTCTCGAGAAAGGGAGCCAGGTCGATCTCGGACTTGGTATCGGGGATCGGGGACTGGCCGGAATCGCGCCGAATACCCGTCTCGCGGACGATGAGCTTCACCGGCGCGAAGACTTCTCGCGCCGCGGCCTCGAGATCCGCGCGCCAGATCTCGGTGCCGGCCGTCGTCAGCTCCAGCACCGCCGTCTCACCGTAGACGTCGAGAAGGACTCCCGGGCAGAGATCTCCTTCGGAGTTGACCGCACGGTAGCCCGTGGTCTGCGGCGGGACGACCTCCGCGCGCAGCGCCCTCGCCGCCGCGAAGCGCTCGCGGAAGAGCCCGGCATCCGGCAGGCGCCCGTCGAAGCTCCAGAGCCGCGCGACGATCTGCGAGTCCGACGAATACGCGCCGAGCGCGAGCGGGCGGCCGGCGGCATCGACGACCTCGGCGATCCCGTCCGCGCCGTCCCCCTCCACGCGCGCCACGGCTCCCGAGAACACCCAGGGATGGCGCCGGAGGACCGACGCCTCGCGGCCGGGCCTGAGCGTGAGGCGGATCAAGAGCCTTCGGGCCGGTCGACGTCGCGGGTCTTTCGCGCCACGGAGACGGAGGCCTTCTTTCCATCGGGCTTGGGTCGAGTGTCCTTCAGGCGGTACACCTCGCCCATGCTGCCTTGCCCCGGCGAGGCGATCCACTCAGGGGACGTTGGTCGGGCGACTGCGGGAAGGGTCATTGCGGCCTCAGAAAATACACCCTCGGCCGCTCAACGATGGCGAGTCCTCCTCCGTAGAAGGAGCAGACACACGCGATCTCCTCCTCCAGCCCCTCGCGAGAGGGGCTTCTTTTTTGCGCCCTGCGGCTTTTCTGCGGCTAGCGAGGCTGATTCAGCGCCCAGTCGAACGGGAGGAATTCCGGCGACTTCGCGAAGGTTCTGAGCCAATCGCCCACCGCCGGCGTGGTGAAGCGGGAGACGTACGCGCCGAGCGACCCGGCCTCGCGCTCGAACTCCTTGCGGCTCCACTCGAAGACCTGCGAGAGCTGGAGCTTCGCCTCGACCGGGTCGATCTCGTTCCGGGTGGCGTCGCGCACGAAGGCGCGCCCCTGGGCGTCCAGATCCGCGGACAGCATCGCGGCGCGGTACGCCCTGGGCAGGAGCGGCGGGCTCCCCTTCGCCCCGCACACGATCGCGAAGTGGATGCGAGCGTCCCTGGCCTCGCGCAGGCGGTTCTCGACGTCGTCGAGCGTGAGCAGCTCGCCCGCGATCTTCTTGCGGACCGTCTGGAAGGCGCCGTCGACGCCGCGGATGCTCGGGACCGGGTAGCGCTCGAGCACGATCGCGACCGCCATCGCGTTGTAGGCGTTGATGTAGAACGCCTTGCGCTCCTCCGGCTTCATGTCGCGCGGGTTCGCGTCGCCCAGGTTCGCGAGGTACGCCGCGAGGCGCTTCCTGTCCTGACCGTCGGCGGCCCGGTAGTCGAAGCCGCCGTCGCGCGCCCGCGCGGAAAGGATGGCGTCCCAGACGGCGGGATCCGGCTGACTCGCTGACGGCGCGGCCGAGGCGATGCGGGAAGAGACGATCGCCGCGAGGAGAAAAGCCAGGATCCTCCGCGTCATCGCGCCAGCGCGGACAGCAGACCGTAGCTCAACGCGCCGATCGCTCCGGCCATCGGGATCGTCAGGATCCAGGCGTACACGATCCGTCCGGCCACGCCCCAGCGCACCGCCGAGAAGCGCTGCGTGGCGCCGACGCCGATGATCGCGCCCGTGATCGTGTGCGTCGTGGAGACCGGGATGCCGAGCACGGACGCCAGGATCACCGTGCCGGCGGCGCCGGTCTCGGCACAGAACCCCGAGAACGGCTTCAGCTTCGTGATCCGGCTCCCCATCGTTCGCACGATACGCCACCCTCCGGTCAGCGTGCCGAGGCCGATCGCCGCGTGCGCGGTGAGGATGATCCACCACGGGATCTCGTGGAGGTCCGGCAGGTGCATCCAGTGGAATGCCGAGGCGGGATCCGCGAAGCGCTCGCGGTTGGCCACGAGCAGCCCGCCGATGATCCCCATCGTCTTCTGCGCGTCGTTGGTGCCATGCGACAGCGAGAACGCGGCCGCCGAGCCGAGCTGCGCGCGCCGGAACCAGCGGTCGACCGAGCCGTACGGCGTCTTTCGGAAGATCCACGAGACCGCGACCATCAGCCCGAAGCCGGCGGCCATGCCGATCAGCGGCGAGAGCACGATGAAGGAGAGCGTCTTGACCCAGGCCATGCCCGGGATGATCGCCTTGATCCCCACGCGCGCCACGGCGGCTCCGGCGTAACCGCCGATCAGGGCGTGCGAGGACGAGGACGGGATCCCGAAGTACCAGGTGATGAGATTCCACACGATCGCGCCGAGGAGCCCGCCCAGCACGACGTCCGAGTTCACCACGGTGAGGTCGATGAGTCCCGACCCGATGGTCTTCGCCACCGCGGTCCCGAAGAGGAACGCGGCCACGAAGTTGAAGAACGCGGCCCAGAAGACGGCCAGGAGCGGCGACAGCACCCGGGTGGACACGACCGTCGCGATCGAATTCGCGGAGTCGTGCATGCCGTTGATGAAATCGAAGACGAGCGCGATCGCGATGATGATCAGGACGTACGTCACGACGCGCTTCCGGACGGCTCAGGAATGTTTGAGCACCACGCTCTCGAGGATCTGTGCGACGGTGACGCAGGAATCGACGCAGCGCTCCATGTTGTCGTAGACCTCTTTCCACTTGATGACGTCGATGGCGTCCCGGTTCTCGGCGAAGAGCGACCCGATCGCCTCGTGGTAGACGACGTCGGCCTCGTTCTCGAGCTGCTTGATCCGGATGCAGTGGGGCATCACGCCCTTCTGGGACCGCAGCGCGGAGACCGCCTCGACGAGCTCCCCCGTGGTCGTCACGATGAGCCGGCAGAGCGACTGGGAGAGCGGCGTGAGGCGCTCGATCCGGAAGAGCGACACGCGCCGCACCGTCCCGTCGATCAGGTCCATCACGTCGTCGAGACGAATCGCCAGGCGGTGAAGGTCCTCGCGGTCGATCGGCGTAATGAACGTGCGGTCGATGTTCCGCAGGATCTCGTGCGAGATCTCGTCGCACTCGTGCTCGAGGCGCTTGACCGAATCCGCGGCCGTCGCCACGGTGGACTTGCCCTGGAAGAAGCCGTCCAGGATCTGCGCGGCCTCGCGGATGCGGACGGCCATCTCGTTGAAGCGGTCGAAGTACTTTTCGTCGCGCGGCAGGAAGTTCAGCATCGGAGTGGGGCGGTATCCTACCCCAGGCCTTCACACGGCCCTTACGCCCGGCTCGACGCGCTCTTCAGGCGCCCGGGCGGCGATCAGGCGGCCGGGAATCGCACCTGGAAGACGCTGCCCGCCCCGACCTCGCCCTGCACCTCCACGGTCGCGCCGTGGAGCTGGGCGATGTGCTTGACGATCGCGAGCCCGAGCCCCGAGCCCGGCCGCGCCTTCGAACGCGAGCGGTCGACCTGGTAGAAGCGCTGAAAGATCTTGTCCCGCTCGGACTTGGGGATTCCGGGCCCGAGGTCGGACACCGAGAAGCCGGGATGCCCCGAATCGCGCAGGATGCGGACCGAGACCGGCGCCCCCGCGGGCGAGAACTTGATGGCGTTGTCGATCAGGTTCCGGGTGAGCTGGCCGAGCCTCCGGTGATCGCCGACCACGGCCAGCTCCGGGTCGCCGTCGACGGTGACCTTCACGTTCTTCTCGCGCGCCGCCGCCTCGAGGTCCTCGACGACCTCGTTCAGGAGCTCGTGGAGCCGGACCGGCCGGCGCTCGAGCGGGACCGCGCCGCTCTCGATCTGCGCGAGGTCCATCAGGTCGTCGATCAGCTCACGCATGCGGTCCGACTGCCGCCGGATCAATCCGAGCAGCTCTCCCGTCTCGGCCTTGTCGGCGCCGCCGTCCGCCAGGGTCTCGGCCGCGGCCGCGATCGACGCGATCGGCGTGCGCAGCTCGTGCGACACGTCGGCGACGAAAGTCCGCCGCATCGACTCCGTCCGCTCGAGCACGCTGATGTCGCGGAGCACCCCGACCGCGGCGGCGCGCGATCCCGCCGGGATGGCCTGGACGACCAGCGCCCAGACGCGTCCGTTCTCGAGCCGCACGGTGGCCTCGCGAACCTCCTTCGTCTTCACGGTCTCCTCGAAGGCCTCGTACAGCGTGCGCTCGCGCAGCAGGTCGTAGAGCGCGCGCCCCACCGGCGTCGGCACGCCCGTCATCTGCGAGAAGCGTTCGTTGGCCTCGACGACGTGGAGCCGCGCGTCCACGACCGCGAGCCCGTCGGGCAGCCGCTCGAAGACGATGGCGGTCATGCGGCGCTCGTCCTCGGCGAGCGCCAACGCGCGCGAGAGCGACTCCTTCATTCGCTGGAGGGCTCCGCCGAGGAGCTGGACCTCCTCCCCGCCGGCGCTGGGCAGATCGCGCGCGAAGTCGCCGGCGGCGATGGCCGAAGCGGCCCGCGTCAGCTCCGCGATCGGCTCGGAGAAGCGGCGGGAGAGACTCGACCCGATCAGGAACAGCCCGAGACACGCCGCCATGATCGCGGCGCGCATCCTCCAGACGTAGCCCTGCTCCACCTGGCGCAGACGCGTTTCGGAGACGGCGAGCCGCAGCACGCTCCCGTCCGAGAGGGCACGCGCCGCGTAGAGCATCCTCTGTCGCTCCGTCGGCGAAATCCGCATGGAGGCGCCCGTTCCGCCCTCGCGCGCCGCGCGGATCTCGGGACGGTTGGCGTGGTTCTCCATGTCCGGCACGTCCGCGGGCAGCAGGTCGGAATCGTCCAGGACCTTGCCGTCCGGTGCGACGTAGGTCACGCGGCACCCCAGCTGGGCGGCGGCCTTTCGCAGGAAGGCGTCCCGCTCCTCGGCGGGGACCGCGCCCCGCGAGAGGTCGTCCGCGAGGTGCTCGAGGTCGCGGGTGAAGCGCTCCGAGACGCGGTCTTCCACCGCGCGGGCGAGCGTCGCGTCCGACGTCGCGACCAGGAACGCCACGGCGGCGACGGCCAGGACCGCGAAGAGCGCCGTGAACCGAGCCCTCAGCCTCATGGACGAAACCGGGAGTCTACTTGGCCGCTTCCCGGTAGCGGTAGCCGAGGCCCACGACCGTCTCGATCCGCTGGTCGCCGAGCTTCCGGCGGAGCGCCCGGATGTGCACGTCCACCGTGCGGGTCTCGACGTCCGCGTCGTAGTCCCACAGGCGCGCGAGGATGGCGTCGCGCGTGACGACCCGGTTGCGGCTGCGGATGAGCAGCCACAGCAGGTCGAACTCCTTCTTGGTCAGGTGCACGCGCTCGCCCTTCAGGCGTACCTCGAAGCGTGCGCGGTCCACGTGCAGGTCGCCGTCGTCGAAGATCTCCTCCTCGGACGTCTCGAACGCGGCCACCCGCCGGAGGTGGGCGTGCACGCGGGCGAGCAGCTCGCGCATCGAAAACGGCTTGGTGATGTAGTCGTCCGCGCCGATCTCGAAGCCGAGGAGCTTGTCGCGTTCCTCGACCCGCGCCGTGAGCATGATGATCGGCACCTTGCGCGTCTCGTCGACGCGACGCAGCTCGCGGCAAAGGGCCAGCCCGTCGATGTCGGGGAGGTTCAGGTCCAGGATGATCAGGTCGAAGGGCTTCTCCTGGAGGGCCGCCAGCGCGGCGATCCCCGAGACGTAGTGCTCGACCTGGTAGCGCTTCTCCTTGCGGAGGTTCAGCCGGATCGTGTAGGCGATGTCGGCGTCGTCCTCGATCAGGGCGATGCGCTTCATGGTCCCCGGATGCGCCTCGGCTCGGGGGGTTGCGTGTCCGTCTTTTCCTTTCGTAACCACCGATCTCATCGTCTCTCTTTCTTTGGCCGGACTGCCAGGGCTAGCCGAACCGTCCGGTGATGTAGTCCTCCGTGATCTTCTGACCGGGATTGGTGAAGATCTTCTCGGTGCGGTCGTGCTCCACGAGCCGTCCGAGCATGAAGAACGCGGTGAACTCCGACACGCGAGCCGCCTGCTGCATGTTGTGGGTGACGATCACGATCGTGAAGTCGCGCTTCAACTCGTGGATCAGCTCTTCGACCTTGCCGGTCGCGATCGGATCCAGCGCGGAGCAGGGCTCGTCCATCAGCAACACCTCCGGCTCGACCGCCACCGCCCGCGCGATACAGAGGCGCTGCTGCTGGCCGCCGGAGAGGCCCAATGCGGAGGTGTCCAGACGGTCCTTGACCTCGTCCCAGAGCGCCGCGCGGCGGAGGGCACTCTCGACGCGCTCCGGAATCGCCGAGCCCCGCACCATGCCGTTGATCTTGAGACCGTAGGCGACATTCTCGAGAATCGACTTGGGGAAGGGGTTGGACTTCTGGAACACCATCCCGACGCGGCGTCGCAGATCGACGATGTCGGTCCCCGCGCCGTAGATGTCGTTGCCGTCGAGCAGGACGTCGCCCTCGACCCGCGTATCCGGAATGATGTCGTTCATCCGGTTGAGGCAGCGCAGAAAAGTCGACTTCCCGCAGCCGGACGGCCCGATGAAGGCCGTGACGGTCTTCTCCGGGATCCGCAGCGTGATGTCCCACAGCGCCTGCTTCGGACCGTAGTGGAAATTGAGCTTCTTCGACTCCATGCGGATCTTTCGCCCGGACATGGAGGGACCGACTGCGGCTCCCGCCGGGGCGCTCGCGGGCTCGCCTCCCGGGGTGGGAGGCCGGGAGCGTATTTCCATTTCACTCACCGCCGTTTCGGTCATGTACGGTGCATCCTTTCGAGCCTCCGGGTCACGACGCGCGCCAGCACCGAGAACGTGAAGACGAAACCGACCAGCACGAGCGCCCCCGCCCACGCCTGCCGGTGCCAGTCGTCGTACGGCGAGATCGCGTACGTGTAGATCTGGACCGGGAGAGACGAGATCGGCTGGAGCAGGCTCGTCGTCAGATACCGGTTGTTGAAGGCGGTGAACAGCAGCGGCGCGGTCTCTCCGGCGATGCGCGCGAGCGCGACGAGGATGCCGGTCATGATCCCGGGAAGCGCGGCCGGCACCATGACCGAGAAGGCGGCCCGAGCGCGCGTGGCGCCGAGGGCCAGGGCGCCCTCGCGGAGGCTTCCCGGCACGAGGTTCAGGAGCTCCTCCGTCGTTCGCGTGATGATGGGAACCATCATGAACCCGAGCGCGAGACCTCCGGCGAGCGCCGAGAAGTGCTTGACCGGCAGCACGGCCAGACCGTACGCGAAGATGCCGATGACGATCGAGGGCACGCCGTTCAGCACGTCGGCCGTGAAGCGGACCAGCGAGCCGAAGGACTTCTTGCCGTACTCGGAGAGGTAAACGCCCGCGATGACCCCGACGGGAACCGCGAACCCTCCGGCGATCGCGATCAGATAGGCCGTACCCACCATCGCGTTCGCCATGCCTCCGCCGGTCTCGCCGACCGGCTTCGGCATCTTCGTGAAGAAGTCCCAGTTGAGCGACGAGAACCCCTTCGAGATGACGTAACCGAAAATGAAGAAGAGAGGAATGAGCGCGAGAACGACCGAGCCGGCGCAGAGGAAGACGACGAACCCCGAAAGCGCCTTCCGGCGGCGGGTCCTGTTCACTCCCCGCCTCCCGTCGGCGCGGCCAACGCCATCGTCGTCGCGGGCTTCGGCGCCTTCGCCTTGACCTCGCGGGTCACGCTCCAGATGAGGAGCCGCGAGATCGCGTTGACGATCACCGTGATGACGAAGAGCACCAGACCGATCTCGATCAGGGCGGAGAGGTAGAGATTGTCGGCCGCCTCGGTGAACTCGTTGGCGATGACCGCCGACATCGAGTACTGGGGCGCGTAGAGCGACGCCGAGATCTGCGGGTTGTTGCCGATGACCATGGTGACCGCCATCGTCTCTCCGACCGCGCGGCCGAAGCCGAGGATGACCGCGCCGATGATGCCGGTGCGGCCGAAGCGGAGCGCGGCCTGGATCGCCTCCCAGCGGGTCGCGCCGAGCGCGTACGCGGCCTCCCGCTGGGTCGCCGGCACCGCCTTCAGCACCTCGCGGGCGACCGAGGACGTGAACGGAATCACCATGACCGCGAGAATCAGCGCGGCCGAGAGCATGCCGACGCCGAGCGGAGGCCCGGAGAAGAGCGGCACCTTCTTGAGCCAGTCCGGCGTCACGACCTGGAGCTTGCGGACGATCGGCACGAGGACGAAGACGCCCCAGAGCCCGTACACGATCGAGGGCACCGCGGCGAGCAGCTCGGTGAGGAACGCGAGGGGCGCGCGGAAGCGGCGCGGCGAGAGCTCGGAGAGGAAGATCGCGATCCCGAGCGCGATGGGAGTCGAGATCAGCATCGCGAGCATCGAGGAGTAGAGCGTTCCCCAGATGAACGGGAGGGCGCCGAACTCGCCCGAAACGGGATCCCAGGTCCTGCCGGTCCAGAAGCGGAACCCGAACTTCGCGAGGGAGAGGTGCGAGGTCCGATAGAGCTCGATGAAGATCCCGGCGACGAGCAGGACGACGAGCAGAGCGAAGAACCCCGTCCCCAGGCGGAAGGCCCGGTCGTCGGTGTTCCTCCGGCGGGAGGACGGGGTCTTCATGGCGCCAACCTAGAGCTTGATCTTCTTGAGGGCTTCCATTTCGAGCGCGACGACCTCCTTCGGCAGCGGGGCGTACCCGAGCTCCGCGCAGTACTTCTGGCCGTCCGTGAGCGCCCACTTCGTGAAGTCGACCATGATCTTCGCCCTCTGCTTGTCGGTCGGATTCTCGTAGAACAGCATCCAGGTGAACGACGAGATCGGATAGGCGCTCTTGCCGGGAGCGTTCGTGATCGACACGCGGAAATCGGCGGGCATGGACTTCGAGGCGCTGGTCGCGGCGGCGGTCACCGAATCGAGAGAGGCCGTGATGAACTCGCCGTCGGCATTCTGCACCGAGCCGAAGGCAATCTTGTTCTGCAGCGCATAGATCAGCTCGACGTAACCGATCGCGCCCGGCGTCTGTTTGACGAGCCCCGCGACGCCCTCGTTGCCCTTGCCGCCGACTCCGACCGGCCAGTTCACCGAGGTATTCACCCCGACCTTCTCCTTGAACTCGGGAGAGACCTTGGAGAGATAGTCGACGAAGATGTACGTCGTGCCGGAGCCGTCGGAGCGATGGGCGACGGCGATGTCGGTGGCGGGCAGCTTGACACCCGGGTTGAGGGCGACGAGCGCCGCGTCGTTCCACTTGGTGATCTTGCCGAGGATGACGTCGGCGAGAACCTTGCCATTGAATTTCAGCTTCGCGTCGACGCCCGGGATGTTGTAGACCGGCACCACCGCGCCGAGGACCGTCGGGAAGTGCAGAATCGGGCCGGGCGCCCCCTTCAGCTGTTCGTCGTTCATCGGCCCGTCGCTCGCGCCGAAGAACACGGTCTGCGCCGTCAGTTGCCGGATGCCGCCTCCGGAGCCGATCGACTGGTAGTTGACCTCGACCTCCGGATGGATCTTGCCGTACTCCGAGAACCATTTCGAGTAGATCGGATAGGGGAACGTCGCGCCGGCGCCGTTGATCTGCGTCGTCTGCGAGATCGCGGGAAGCGCAATCAGGGTCGAGAACGCGACCGTGAGAAAGATTCGAGCAAGCTTCATGGCCTTCTCCTTCGCCCCGTCAAAGTGAAGTTGGGATGTAAATTCGGCGCGAAATCCTGGTTAATTCGGCTTGGTCCGACGCCCTCTTGCCGACGACCGAGACCCCGCCGGAGAAAGAAGGCCGGCGGCGGAATCGGGACCGCCGCCGGCGCCGCGCCTCAGAACGAGCCCTGCATCTCGAGGACGAACCGGTTGAAGTCCTTGATCGCCGCGGTTCCCGGCTGCACTCTCGGGACGACCCTCTCGTAGTACGGAACGATCTTGAAGTTCTGGCCGTAGACGTAGTAGTTGAAGCCGCCGCCGTAGCGCGTCTGCTCCTTCGCCTTGTTGATCCGATCGTTGAAGTACAGGAACTCGTAGCGCGCGAACGGCTGCAGGTGGATCTGGCAGAAGTAATAGCCGACGTTGGTATACAGGGACTCCTGCTGGGGAAGCGTGTTGTTCGTCCCGTTGTCGTTGAAGACGAACCCGTGGCCGTCGTAGTGGATGTAGTCCGCCTCCGCCGTGATCGCGTCGCCGCCGAAGATCGGCCAGTCGATGAAGATGTCGCCGCCCACCGCCTTGAACGGGCCCTGACCCTGCCCGAACGCGGCGATCGCGACGACCTTCTTCTTGCCGAGGTAGGTGCCGGCGGGCGAGTACGCGACCTCGGTGTCGAAGAAGTCGTACATGACCCTGCCGGCGAACATCGGCGGATTGCGAGAGCCCGCCCCCTCCGGCGTGCTGGGGGCGCGATAACCCGAGAAGATGCCGGTCCGGTACGTCAGGTGGTCGCCGAAGAGCGCGCCGTTGAAGCCCACGCCGTAGTCGCGCCCGCCGTTCGCCTCCTCGATGGTGCCCGCCTGCTGGGACCAGGTCGGCAGGTCCAGCGCGAGGAACGTGGCGACGCTCGTCAGGACCTGCCGCTCGGTCGGGATCAGGAACTCGCCGGCCTGGATCGCCATGGCGTGGCCCAGAAAGTTCCACTGCGCCCAGGCGTCCTGGATCAGGAAGCCCGAGTTGATGTTCTTCTGGCCGTTGGCGCCGGCGTTGCCGAGGCGCGGGTCGTCGGTCTGGAAGAAGACCGTGATGTTCTCGGGGAGGGTCGCCAGCACGTTGAAGCGGGCGCGGCGCAGGTAGAAGTTCTGCGAGTAGCCCTCGCTGATGGGATCCTGCAGCGCCTCGTAGGTGGGCTGCAGCACGGCGCCGAATCGGAAGCTCACCTTGTCGCTGATCTTGAGGACGGCCCACGGCGGCGTCTCGACGCCCGTCGCGGGGTTCGGCTGCTGGAGCATGGGCTCGATCGACTTCTTCAGAGAGGCCGGATAGAAGCCGGCCTTGTCCGCCTGGGCCGGGGAGGCCTGCGACCGCGCCGCGGCGGCCTGCGACTGTGCGGCGGCAGCCTGAGACTGCGCCGCGGCGGCCTGCGCATCGTCGAGCTGCTTCTGGACCCTCTCCTGCATCTTGCGCAGCTCTTCGTCGCGCTGAGACGCCTCACCCTTGAGCTTTTCGATCTCCTTCTGTTGCGCCTCCAGATCGCGCTTCATCTCCTCGAGCTGCTGGATGGTCGGGTCCTTCTTGCTTCCATCGGTCGCGTTCTGGCCGAGCGCGCGGCCCGACAAGAGCGCCAACGAGAGCGCCAGGGTTGCCAGTCTCTTCATCTCCTCTCCTTCACTTTCTGAGTTCAGTGATCCGGGGTTCGTTCCCGGCTGGGCTGGGTCGAAAACGTAAGATCCGGGTGTTAAGGAAGTACGAAGTCCCGGTCAACTGTAGGTGAACGCGCGCCGCGTCCGCAGGACGGACCGAAGGCGCCGCCGGCCCCCGGCCACAAAAAAAGGGCCCCGATTTCTCGGGGCGGATGGAAGGGCCGTGCGAACCCGTGCGTGAAACCTGACGCCTCGCGGTGAAGCCCCGAGCCATCTGACGTCAAATTCGCGTAAGAGGCGGCGCCTCGAATCCTCGGGCCGGCCGGATGGCCGGCGGGGCCTGCCGTACGCCGTACAAGTGCCGGAAAACACGGCGCTTGGCGATGCCGCGAAATCGCTCTTTACATCCCATTCGCGCCGCGGTGGTACCCTCACCGTTCTTGTTTCGACTCCCATGAGCGAAGTGCACTTCATCGGTGGGACCGCGGCTCCAGACGACCGGCTGGAGGACCACGCGCTGTATTTCAACCGCGAGATCTCCTGGCTGGCGTTCAACCGCCGCGTGCTCGAAGAGGCGCAGGATTCCTCGTGGCCGATTCTCGAGCGGCTCAAGTTCCTCGCGATCTTCCACTCGAACCTCGATGAGTTCTTCATGATCCGCGTCTCGGGGCTGCACGAGCAGCTGGAGGCGTCGGTCACCGAGCGCAGCGCCGACGGCCTCTCCGCGCCCGAGCAGCTGCGCCTGATCCGCGAGATCGTCGAGCGGGACGCGGGCGACGCGATGCGGCTGCTCCGCGAGGACCTGCAGCCCAGGCTCGCCGAGGCCGGCGTCCGCGTCCTCCGCTGGAAGGAGATCGAGCCCGAGCGCCGCAAGGAGCTGACGGCATACTTCGAGAACGTCGTCTATCCGGTGCTGACGCCGCTGGCGTTCGATCCGGCTCACCCGTTCCCGTTCGTGTCGAACCTCTCCCTGTCGCTCGCCGTCGAGCTCTCCGAGAAGAAGGAGAAGAAGGCCGCCTTCGCACGGGTCAAGGTCCCCGCCTCGCTGTCGCGCTTCGTCCCGGTCCCGGGGGCGGCCGGCAAGGACCTGGAGTTCGTCCTCCTCGAGGAGCTCGTCGAGGCCCACCTCGAGCGGCTCTTCCCCGGAATGGAGATCCTGAACGCGTCCGCGTTCCGCGTGACGCGCGACGCCGACTTCGAGATCCGCGAGGACGAGGCCGGCGACCTGCTCCGCAACGTGGTCGAAAACGTGCGGCGCCGCCGATTCGGCGCGGCGATCCGCCTGGAGGTCGAGTCGCGCTGCCCCGAGCCCGTCCGCGAGCTCCTCCGCACCCAGCTCGAGCTGGAGCCCGGCGACGTCTATGCGATCGACGGTCCTCTCGGCGCCGCCGACTTCCTGTCGGTGCTGAAGCTCGACCTGCCCGCGCTCAAGGACGCGCCGTACCTGCCGGGCTCGCGCGCGCTCTTCGAGGCGCCCGCGGACGTCTTCGAGACGATCCGCAAGGGCGACGTGCTGCTGCACCACCCCTACGACTCCTTCCAGCCGGTCCTCCGGTTCCTGGAGACGGCGGCGGTCGACAAAGACGTCCTGGCGATCAAGATGACCCTCTACCGCACCGGGGCCGACTCGCCCATCGTCGCCGCCCTGGCGCGCGCGGCCGAGAACGGCAAGCAAGTCGCGGTCCTCGTCGAGCTCAAGGCCCGCTTCGACGAGGAGAACAACATCCAGTGGGCCCGCTCGCTCGAGCGCGCCGGCGTCCACGTCGCCTACGGCGTCGAGGGACTCAAGACCCACGCCAAGATCGCGCTCGTCGTGCGCCGCGAGGGCGCGACCATGCGCCGCTACGTCCACGTCGGGACCGGCAACTACAACTCCTCCACCGCCCGGGTCTACACGGACGTCGGGCTCTTCACCGCGCGCGCCGACTTCGGGCACGACGCCTCGGAGCTCTTCAACTTCCTGACGGGCTTCTCGAAGAAGACCAAGTACCGCCGCCTCGGCGTCGCCCCCTTCTCCCTCCACGAGAAGGTCGTGGCGCTGATCGACCGCGAGGCGGAGAAGGCCCGAGAGGGCAAGCCCGCGGGCATCACGGCGAAGCTGAACGCGCTCGTCGACCCGACGGTGATCCGCGCGCTGTACCGGGCGTCGCAGGCGGGAGTCTCGATCCAGCTGTCCGTCCGGGGCATCTGCTGCCTGCGTCCCGGCATTCCCGGCATCTCCGAGAACGTCCACGTCTCGAGCGTCGTCGGACGCTTCCTGGAGCACAGCCGCGTGTTCTCCTTCGGCGCCGGCGACGAGGAGGAGATCTTCATCTCGAGCGCCGACTGGATGCCACGCAACTTCTACCGCCGCGTGGAGCTGATGACGCCGATCCTGGACGAGAAATGCCGGGAGAAGCTCCGCCAGGAAGTCCTCGAGAAGATCACCGCCGACAATTGCCGCGCCCGCGACCTCCAGACGGACGGGACCTACCTGCGGCGCGAGCCGGGCTCCGCGGAGAAGGCGGACACCCAGCAGGACCTGCTCGACCGCCTCGCGCGGCGCGGCCTCAAGGCCGTCCCGGCGCTCTAGGACCTCGAGGTCGCCGCGTAGAAGGCATTTCGGGCGCGGATCCCGTGAATTACATTCCAGATTCTCAAGCGCCTCGTCGAGAGTCTCTTCTCAACCGACCCTTCGATCACCAAGAAACCGGTGGCACAGCCTGACCACCATCGTAGGTTGGTCGATGCTGCGCCAACGACGAGGAAAGGCTCCGCAAGCAGGAAGAGGGTAACGATCTTGGGCTGCTCCGTTGAATACCACTGATTCAGTACCGGGACGACTTCCGTCCAAGTTTCCTTAGGGAGCCAGGCCGGTTTCCCGCGGGCGATCAGGTCGCCGATCAATCTCCGAACGGCGATGAGATTCGTCAGAGTGTCGATGAGCTTGAAGCCCGCCAAGACCGCAAAGAACCAACGCATCGCCCACGTGACATCAGCCGGATCTTCAAACCACAGGACTAGCAGCTTGACGCAGACGAAGTACGTAAATGCCACGACAATGCCGCTCAGGTATTTCGGAACATCTGCCGTGTATTCGAAGAAGCTCCCGAGCACCGCGGTATCAGCATGGATTCCGTACCAATGGAAGAAGAATTTGAGGAGAAGGGCGGCATAGAGAACGCTGAAGAAGAGGCGCTGCGAAGGAAGCTTGTGAAGGTAATGGTCGGGGTGGAACTCGAGGACGATTATGCCCAGCAATACGCCGAACAGGATGTCGAGGAAGATCGCCGCCGTCTTGAGATGAGTCGGGTGGAGGTCGCCGGGTTCATCGCTCATCGAACGCCTCCGTGGTCGGAAAAACTTCGCGGATTCTACCGTCGGCACGCTCGGCAGCCTAGGAGACGCGCCGAAGATGACCGTGACCTGTTCGAGAGACCGACGCATCCGCTGCCGGAGTCAGGCGCAGCACGCCGATCCCGGTGCCGCGCCTGAGGGCGGCCAGGACTCCCTCGCGGCTCTTCTCCGCCCGGAGGAGCGTCTTCCAGGCGTAGAGATGCTCGGGCCGGTGGAAGTCGCTGTTCGCCAGGTGCGGGAGGCTCTCGCGCGAGATCACCGGGAAGAGCTCCCACCGGCAGCCGACCTCCCACAGGTCGACGAGGGGTCCGGCGATCTTCCGGCGGTTCCAGAGGTACCAGGTGTTCGCGAACCACTCGCTCATCTCATGCGGGTGGCACGCCACGGAGACCGCCCCGCGGCGACGGATCTCGCGGAGCATGTCGAGGGGATCGCCGTCGGCCGACAGGAACTCGTCGAGACCCAGCGCCAGCACGTGGACCGAGGTGTCCCGGTGAATCGTGTTGCGCGTCATCTCGGCGCCGGCGAACACCACCATGCCGTAGGTGGACCAGGCTCGACGCGCCTCGCGGTCGATCTGCTCCGCGTAGCGCTTCCAGCTCTCGGGGTTCAGGCTGTGGCGGATGCCATGGGCGATCCGGCCGAGCCCGCTGTCGCGGTTGACGATGTGGTCGGTGATCGCGATGACGTCGTGGCCGGAGCGTCCGAAGAGGTCGACGACCTTCGGCAGCGGCAGGACGCCGTCGGAGTAAGTCGTGTGGATGTGAAAGTCGCAGAGGAGCATCGAGTACGCCGGCATTCTGGCCGCCGGCGGCGAAGCGGGCGTGGAGCCGGTCCGTGGAGGGTCGAAAAAGGAGGTAAGGAAACTATGAAGCCTGGATCGGCCGAGGCGCGTGTCCGGTGCGGCGGGGGCCCGTGAAGGCGCGCGTCGACCGCGGCCGGCTCGTCCGCCACCAGGCGAGCCAGCGCTCGCGGGCCACGCAGGGCGAGTCGACGCCCTCGACGCGATACGCCTTCAGGTCCGCCGCCTTGATCTCGGCGACGCGCTCGCCCGGCGAGAAGACGAGGTGCACGGGCAGGGGGACGTATCCCCGCAGCGCAAACGAGAACCGGTAGCGCTCGACGTTGGGGGCGAGGCGCAGCTCCCGCGAGAATCCCGAGACCGGCACGGACCCCTCCGCGCGGAGAGGCTCCTCGTCGCAGAGGCAGGATTCGGCGTGCGCGAAGTCGTTCATCGGGAAAAATGCTCCCGCGAGCGTGTGAAGATTCCGTGAAGGCTTCAACCTCTTCATAATTCGGGGCATGGGCCTGGAGAAAGCGACCCCGGCTCCCCGGCTTCCGGACTCCCTGGTGCGTCTTCCCGACTACCACGTGCACACCTTCCGCTGCGGCCACGCCGGAGGAAGCTCACGCGACTTCGTCCTGCGCGCCATCGAGCGCGGGCTCCACGAGATCGGCTTCACGGACCACATCCCGCTCTACTTCCTGCCGGAGGCCGAGCGCGACCCGAGGCTCGCGATGCGCGAGGATCAGTTCGACGACTACGTCCGCGAGGTCCGGGAGCTGCGCGAGGAGTTCCGCGGCCGCATCGCGGTCCGCCTGGGGCTCGAGGCGGACTACGCCGAGGGGCGCGAGGAGGATCTCGCCGCGTGGCTCCAGCGGGCCGACTGGGACCTCGTGCTCGGCTCCGTGCACTGGGTCGCGGGCGGCTGGATCGACGACCCCTCGAGCTCGCCGGCGCGGTTCGCGCGCGAGGGCGTGGATGCCCTGTACGACGAGTACTACCGGCTCCTCGCGAAGGCGGCGCGGACGCGTTTCTTCGACGTGCTCACCCACTTCGACCTTCCCAAGAAGCACGGTCACCGGCCGGCGGCGCCGCGGACCGCGGCCGAGGACGCCGCGATCGCCGCCGCGCGAGAGTCCGGCTGCGCCGTCGAGATCTCCTCGGCCGGTCTGCGCAAGCCCGTCGGCGAGGCGTACCCGGAGCCGCGCCTGCTCCGGCGGATCGTGCGGGCGCGCGTCCCGATCACCTTCTCCTCCGACGCCCACGCGCCCGCCGAGGTCGGGTGGGGCTACGAGAAGACGCTGGCGGTGGCGCGCGAGGCCGGGGCGACGGAGTACGTCACGTTCGAGAAGCGGCGAAAGCTTCGCCATCCGCTGCCTCGGAATCCGTGAAGCCGCGGCCCAGCCGGGCGAAGAGGTCGGCCGACGGGCGGCGGCGCCGCGCGAACGTCGCGTAGTCGACGCCGAAGAGACCGAACCGCGGACCGAATCCCTCGAGCCACTCGAAGTTGTCGAGCAGGGACCAGTGGAAGTAGCCGTCGATCGGCGTCCCGGCCGCGCGGCGGTGCGCGAGCACGAGCGCGTGGTCGCGGAGGAAGGCCTGGCGCCGGCGGTCGTCGCGCGTCGCGATCCCGTTCTCCGTCACGATGACGGGCTTCCCGGCGGAGGCGGCCTTGCGCAGAACCGAGTCGAAGCCCTCGGGATGGACCTCCCAGCCCGTGTCGGTCAGGCCGCGCGCCAGCGGGTCGCGGTACGAGTATTCGCCGATCGCGCCGGGCACGCCGCGGAAGCGGATGTGGACGCGGCTGTAGTAGTTGACGCCGACGAAGTCGTGCGAGGCCGGGAACCCGTCGAGCCGCGCGCGCAGCCGGCCCTGCCCCGGGAAGGACCAGTCCAGCCGCCCCGTGGCGATCGCCTCGAGCAGCGAGAGGTTGTAGAGCCGCTCCGCCTGCTTCGCGAGCCGGCGATCGAGCGCGCTGGCGCCGCGCTCCGGCGCGAACTCCAGCATGTTGTGCGCGACGCCGATGCGGCTGCCGGGGGCC
>Ga0070667_100000309_pt1 | contig 54617 bp, 50 predicted proteins | sample KBSS33metaG_FD_64659 | JGI IMG/M metagenome (GOLD analysis project Ga0070667, IMG submission 64659) | Switchgrass rhizosphere microbial communities from Kellogg Biological Station, Michigan, USA - KBS S3-3 metaG | ecosystem: Host-associated > Plants > Roots > Rhizosphere > Soil ...
AAATGCGGACCGAAGTCTTTCGGAGCCGGCGGCATCTTGGCCGGACCCCAGATGTCGCTTAGCCGCAACGAATAGCCGCCGATTACCGGTTCACCGCGCGGCACTACCAGGACGCGGGGTGGTTGCCCCGGCGCAGCGCCGTTCGATTGCTGCGCACCGGCATTTTGCGTGGCGGGCACCAAGAACGCGGCGCTCGCAACAACTGCTGCGAGAGGAAGAGCCTTGCGAAGGGCAGATCGCCTTGACATGTGAGCCTGCTAACTCGGTCCGAGGCGGTGCGGTTTCGAATCGTCCGCAGCTTCTCACCCCTTAACCAATACTATTGCGTCACCCACCGCGCCTTCGCAAGCCAAATCGGGCAGGAGGCTAGCCGCAGACTTTGGCCGAGCTCTTGCACACTTTGAGGCCAGCCGCCTTGGAGCATAGCGTAGATCTCGAACCGACCCTGACAGATCCAAGCTTGTTCTTATGCGCGTAATGATTGATTTTGTTTGTCAAATGCTTCAGCGATCCGGTTTGAGGCGTTCGCTTCATCTATACCGCGACCCTTGGCGGCCAAAAGAACGCAACTGCTACCAGCGTGAACCGGCTCGATGACTGCAGTGAGGTGGTCCGGCGGATGCAAATACTGCAGGTACTGCGGCGGCGGCTGCTACGGCGGCTGTAAGGTCGTGCAGAAATACTGCAAGTACTACAAGAAGCGGGGCTACTACTATTAGCCATAGCGAGGCGACTAGGCTTTCGGCCTTCAGCCTCCTGCTCAGATGCGAAAACGCCGGGCTTTGTGCCCGGCGTTTGTTTTTGTGGAGGTCCTGAACTTAGGAAGCGGGATACTTCCAGGACTTACTCCAAGCCGACGCTGTCTTCGCACGATGGTTTCGGAAGCCGAAGCTCCTCGCTGCCATCCTTCTCGCCGTCGCTTTGGCGGCCAGCCTTGCGGAGCGCTTTGAGGCGTTAGTCTGCCTTTCCAGGGCGACGGCGATTGCCTTGCCATAGCGAGTTTGTATCTTGGCGTATCTCGACTTTGAGGAGCCTTTCCAGGCCACCGTCTTTGACTTTGCGTGGCTGCGCGAGACGACCCGTGTCTTGCCATAACTCAGCGAAGCAACGGCATTGGCGTGAGGCGTCGGGCGCTTCTCGGCGATCGCCCTCAACGTTGCCGGCTTCTTGGAGGAGGCGAGGTCCGCGCTGCCGACCGCGGCGAGCGTCGTTCCATTCTTCGCCTTCGAGGCCGCCTCACCGAGAGCGGCCAACGCGTTGCCACCAGTCGTGACCACCCTAACTTTGACAGTGCCGGTGCCGAGCATGCCGATGCTTTGGGCCGCGGCCTTGGACAGGTCGATGATTCGCCCGCCGACAAAGGGTCCGCGGTCGTTGATGCGCACGACGACGGAACGGCCATTCGACAAATTCTCCACCAGGACCCTGGTCCCAAACGGAAGCGAGCGGTGCGCGGCCGTGAGCTCGCTGGGATTCATTTGCTCGCCGCTCGCAGTGCGAGAGTGAAGTGCATACCAAGAGGCGTGACCGACCTGATCGGCCTTGGCGACATCGAGAGGTAGCAGCGCAGCGGTGCCGAGAAGCCCAACCGAAATCATCTTGGCTCGCATTTTGAACATGCGGTTGTGCTCCTTATTCGATTGTTTTTGAGAGGAAGAGACCGACGAAGATTCGAGCCGGCCACAGGCGTTGGTGCAGTGCGGTAAGCTACGGAGCAAATGGGCGAAAAAGGGACTTGAGAAAGACTATTGAGGGGCCATTTAGCGGCAGTCGAATTATGGATAATTAAGTATTAATTGTAAGAGGGACGGCACTGGGCAGTAGCCATCTGCGCCCTCACGGCATCCTTGAGATGAACGGCATCTTTAAGCTTGGTGATACGCGCGAGCTAGCCAACGACTCAAAGAGTGGAGTTCTTCCGCCACCCATCGACCCAGCTATCGCTCGCGACGTGTTTGCCCGTTCGGCCGGTGTCGGTGAAGCGGGAACGACCCCTTCATGTTGGACTGCAGCTGTGACTGCCCAATTCTTTGTCAAATATCGCCTAATCCTTGCCCCTTTTTGATATATACTGTCACGACAGTGTTTCGCATGGGAAACACCGAGGAAACACGCAAGGAAGGACTAGGACCAACTTCATGCCGCACAAGAAGAAGGCTCTTGATCAGCAGGAGAGCCAGCAACTCGCACCTTAGTCGTACACGCCACTCGGCCAGGAACCGATGACGGGTGCTCAAGCTTCTTACCTCAAGATGCTTGCCGAGGAGGTGCGCGAGCCGTCTGTCTTTCAACAGGGCTTGAGCAACCGGGAAGCCTCGCGGCGCATCGATGCGCTGATGGAGCGTCTGAGGATCGGCGATCTGCCGCCCCATACGGACTAGCATCGTCCTATACTCATTCGAGCTGGTTCTCCGGGCGGTGGCAAGGAAGGGCCATGGTCCGGTTGTGTTCGGCTGGCATTATCCGATTTGCTGCTAGTCTTCTCGCCCTCCAAGCGTGGCTCATTGCCGATGCGGGAGGCACTGCCATGGCTCTCACGCTCTCGTCTTCAGCTTTTAAGCCCGGCGCTAAGATCCCGTCGAAATATACGTGCGAAGGCGAAGATACCTCGCCGCCACTTTCGTTCAGCGGTGCGCCGCAGGGTACCAAGAGCTTCGCGCTGATCCTGGACGATCCCGATGCGCCGGACCCCAGGGCGCCGAAGAGAGTCTGGGTGCATTGGGTCGTCTACAATCTTCCGCCCGACACCACTGAACTAGCGGAGGACGCAAGTGCGACCGGCTTGCCGAAGGGAGCCGTGACGGGAGTGAATGATTCGAATCGGACCTCATATAACGGTCCGTGTCCTCCCACCGGCCGGCACCGTTACTTCCATAAGCTGTACGCGCTCGACACAACGCTTCCGGCGAAGGCGCTCACCAAGGCTGACGTCGAAGGCGCCATCAAAGGTCATGTGCTCGCCCAGGCCGAGCTGATCGGCACCTACCAGCAGGGTGATCCGTAAAGGGGCTGTCGGCTTGGCGGGAATGGCTGTACGTTCTGCCTTGCTTCCGACAAGACTTTCCGTAGATCGTAATTGTTCGCTCTAGAGGGAGCCGAATTTCCCGCGCTTGACTGCTACGCGGGCATCGGCACAGTGACGGCCATGCGCAGACTCTCCTCGTTTTCCTTTTTTCACATTCCGATCCTCCTCACGCTCAGCAGCCTATCGGTACCGACCGCCTTTGCTGCGTGCCAAAGCCCCGCGGCCTTCGGCAGCTGGCTGCAAGGCTTCAAGAAAGACGCCGTGACGCAGGGAATTTCGCCCGGCGTCGTTTCTGAAGCGCTAGACGGCTTGATCTACGACCCATCGGTGATCGCCAAGGATCGCGGGCAGTCGGTGTTTGCGCAGAGCTTCCTTCAGTTCTCCGGCCGCATGGTGTCTGCAAACCGTCTCAGTGTCGGCTCGTCGCTGCTGAAGAAGAACGCGGCGACCTTCGCCAGGATCGAGCAGCAATACGGCGTGCCGGGTCCGGTTCTCGTCGGCTTCTGGGGTCTCGAGACGGACTTTGGCAAGGTGATGGGCAACATGGAAACGCTACGCTCGCTCGCCACGCTCGCCTTCGATTGCCGCCGTCCCGACGAGTTCAAGGAGCAATTGCTCGACGCGCTGCGGGTGATCGAGCGCGGCGATCTCACTCCGCCTGAAATGCGTGGACCATGGGCTGGAGAGGTAGGCCAATTCCAGTTTGTGCCGAGCGTTTATTACAAATATGCGGTCGACTTCGATGGCGATGGGCGCCGCAATCTGATCAGCAACACGCCTGACGCGCTAGCCTCGGCGGCGAATTATCTCGACGGGCTTGGATGGAAGGGCGGCCAGCCGTGGCTCGAGGAGGTGCGCGTTCCCGCCGACCTTCCTTGGGACCAGGCCGATGTCACCATCAAGAAACCGCGTTCGTTCTGGGCGCAACACGGCGTCACCTATCCGAGCGGCAAGCCGATTCCCGCGGATAACGTACCGGTCGGCCTGCATCTCCCCATGGGCCGCAATGGTCCGGCATTCCTCACCTACCCGAATTTCGACGTCTATCTCGAATGGAACAAGTCGTTGGTCTATTCCACCACGGCGGCCTACTACGCGACGCGTCTTGCCGGGGCGCCTCCGCTCAGCCGCGGCAACGCGCCGGTCGACACTTTGAGCCTGCCGGAGATGAAGGAGCTGCAGCAGCTTCTCGTCAGACGCGGCTTCGACGTCGGCAAGATCGACGGCGTGGTCGGCGCAAGCACGCGCGACGCGATCCGCACCATGCAGATCAAGTACGGTTTGCCTGCCGATGGATATCCCAGTGCCGAGCTTCTGGACCGTCTCCGCAGCGGCTAGGCCGATCCTGCAGAGAACCCACCCTTATCGCAACTAAGCTAGAGCAGCCACGAGGGCGAGCGCGGCGACCAGAAGAGTGATCGAAGGGATCCACCAACTGGATGCCGGGAGCCGAAGCTTCTCGCGCCCTATTTCTGAATCGTGCAACGTCATCTCAGCCTCACCTTGTCACGAGAACGCGAACGCACCCACGACGTTCCGGCCCAGAGATTGATTTTTTTGGAGACGAAAACAAGAAGGCCCGGCTTCTGGCGGCCGGGCTCTTGTACGCGTGACTGAACTGCCACACCGGAACAGGTTTGGCGCTAGGGGCTGATGGCGGCTTGAAGTTCACGCCGCCGCGAGGCTTTGACGTTACTTGATGGACGTGGGCGGCAGATCCGTTACGACAGCCTCTTGGGAATGATGGAAGCAGCCGCCTAGAGTCAAAGAGACGGCGAGGGCGGCGACAACAAAAATGATGCGCATGACTTGGTTCCTTTACTGGAACTATCACTCGATGGACACGCGATACTCGGTCCATCTCACCGTGATCCGCTTAGTAAAGGGTTAAGACGCACACCATTTTGGAACGTCCTGTCCGCGCGTAGTATTCGCTGCGTCGCGGCTTAACGCGGCCGGATCACGGTGACTCGATGCAATTCGAACTGCGCCCGATGCTTGCCACTCTGACCGACAAGCCGTTCGACGATCCGGATTGGGTGTTCGAGACGAAATGGGACGGCTTCCGCGCCATCGCCGTGGCGAAGCCCGGACAGGCAGCGCTTTATTCCCGCAACCTCAACGATATATCGCGCAAATATCCTTCGATCTGCGCGGCACTCGCTAAGATCAAGCACGAGGCCGTGCTCGACGGCGAGCTCGTGGCGCTCGACGAACACGGGCGATCGCGCTTTCAGCTGTTGCAGAACGCCGAGCGGGAGTTTGCGCGGCTGCTCTATTGTGTGTTCGATCTGCTTTATCTCGACGATAAGGATCTGCGCGGCAAGACGCTGCTCGAGCGCAAGGGAGCGCTCGAGAAGATCCTGCCGAAGAGCCCGCTTCTGCTCTACAGCGCGCATGTGGTGGGGGAGGGGATCGAGGCCTTCAACCGCGCCAAGCGCGCGCACGAAGAAGGCGTCATGGCCAAACTCTCCATCAGCCTCTACCACTCCGGCATGCGCACGCGCGACTGGCTCAAGGTCAAGGCGAGCCAGGAGCAGGAGGTGGTGATCGTAGGTTTCACCGCGCCGCGCGGCAGCCGCAAATATTTCGGCGCGCTCGTGCTTGCAGTGCGCGAGGGCACCGGCTGGAGATATGTCGGGCGGGCAGGAACCGGCTTCGATACGGAGACGCTGCGCACCGTTTACGACACTCTGGTGCCGCTGATCACCGACAAGAAGCCGATCCCCCAGAAGGTCCCCGATGCGGGCAACACAAGCTGGGTCAAGCCGAAGCTCGTCGCCGAGGTGAAATTCACCGAATGGACCGCGGCGGGAGAGATGCGCCATCCGGTATTCTTGGGCTTGCGCACCGACAAACCAGCCACCGAGGTGATCCGCGAGAAGCCCAAGCCCTTGAGCGAAGCCAAGCCGGCGCGCCGCACCAGGCGCCGTTGATCATTCAGGCTGCATCCCAAGAGCGGCCTCATGAGTTTTTTAGATTCCCACTATACGAGGAGCGGCGCCATGACCACAGGCCTCGATACCTTCGACCGCACCGTCCAGGAATCCAATCTCTGGCTCAAGGATGTGATGGAGCGGCTCAACACTCACGATCGTCATCATGCCTATTCGACCTTGCGGGCGGTGCTGCACGCGCTGCGCGACCGCATCGGCCCGGAGAATGCCGCCCATCTCGGCGCGCAACTGCCGATGCTGCTGCGCGGGCTATTCTATGAAGGCTGGGACCCCACCGGAAAGCCGACCAAGGAGCGCCACGAGAATGCGTTTCTCGCACATATCGCTCGTGAGCTGCCGCGCGCCGCTGATCCCGACGAGATCGAGGCCGGTGCTTGTGCCGTGTTGGATGTGCTCTCGAAACACATCGATCGCGGCGCAGCGGTCAAGCTAGCAGCCATCCTCCCGTTAGACTTGCGCAGGTTCTGGCCGGCCTTCATTCAAACGGCGGCGCGGGAGCGGCAGCAAGGCGCCGCGTAATCACGGCTCTCTGGTTTCTTTGAGCGGCGCAGCATTCTCGGACAAACTCTGAATGGTGTGTCTGGCCGCAGTCCAATCCGATGTACTCTACGCAGGCTTTAAGTGAGGGGCGCACTATGGTTTTTGTCAGCAACATTTCGAGCGTTGTCAAAGAGGCCAACTCGGTGGCTGGCTTCGGACTCGATCCGCAATTCGCCGAAACTCTGTCCGAACTCTTGAGCAGGTGCCGTGCGGCCGGCCTCGATTTCCGGATATCTCAGGGGCTTCGCACGCCACAAAAGCAAGCGGAATACTATTGCAAATGGGTCCGCCGCTCGCCTGCAGACATTGATGCCGCAGCACGAAAGATGGAACGCGATGGGGCGCCTTGGCTCGCGTCGGTTTTGAAGTCGTATCGCAACATTCCGCGACAGCAAAACTGGCTGACCAGCCAGCTTCCGGGCTCTGGCTGGCATCAATGGGGGCTCGCGGCGGACTGCTATTGCTATCGCAACGGCCACATGGTCGAGAACGGAAGCGATCCAGCTTACAGATTCTACGCCGAGCAAGCCGTCAGACTCGGTCTAACTGCTGGCTACTATTTCACCCACCAAGACTCGGGACATGTACAAGGGCCATCAGCCGCAGGCGCAACCGACGTGTATACCTGGTCCTACATCGACAGCGTGATGAAGGAGCGCTTCTCCGATAAGGTCAGAGTCGCGCTCCCGTCAAGAGCCGGTGTTGCCCGGACGATGCCCTCCATCGAAACCGTGGCTATCCCGCAATCGGCGCTTCTTGCCGCGGCTTCACCGATGGCGGCCACGGGTCCCTTCTATAAGGACGATCCTATTCTCGCCGGCACCCGTCTCGAGCCGGATTTCATCTACAAGCTGCCGGCGAGCGATAGCACTCTGAAACGGATGGCGCAGACCTTCAATGCGATCGGCGGTTTGGTGAACACCTTGGGGCAACGTCTCGGCATCGATCCCGTCGCGGTCCTCGGCGTTTGGTATGTCGAGAGCGGCGGCCGAGCATTTACCCCAGGCAAGCCGGTCCTCAGATTCGAGAACCACAAGTTCTTCAAATATTGGGGTGTGGACCACGAAGCCGAGTTCGATAAGCACTTCGAGTTCGGCGGCCATGCGGGCGTGCCGGGCTCGTCGTCCAAGAACCACAAATTCCGCGACAGACCTTCAGATCAGTGGCGCCCGGTTCACATTCCAGGCCCAGATAGCCAAGACCGGGAATATGAGGTCTTTGCCCTTGGCGAACGGCTCGGCGGTCGTGAAGCTGCCAGCCTTTCATCAAGCTTTGGTGGCCCGCAGATCATGGGCTTCAATCATGCCGTCTGTGGATACTCCTCGGCCGTCGCGCTGGCGGATGCGTTCGGCGTCGACCAACGTTGGCAGGTGCTCGGCTTCTTTGATTTCTGCAGGTCGAACAGTCTTATCGATGAGATCCAGAATAGGAGTTGGGTTGCATTCGGCGACAAATACAACGGTGACGGTGCGGTGTACGGCCCGAAGCTTAAGGCTGCGTTCGATACCAAGCCTGCCTTGCTCGCGCTGCCGAAGATTCCGAATCCTGTGACCGACGCGGTGGTCAGCGTTGCCACCTTCAAAGTCGTCAAGTCGACGCGCGCCCTGAAGAAACCGAGGCGGACTAAAGCCAAGACGAAACGGGCTGTTCGAACGCGCAGCGGCGCAGGCAGATCGAAAAAGAGGACGGCCAGATCGAAGTCGCCTGCGCGGCCGAAGAGAGGGCGGCGCAGAGCCGCTTGATCCAATAAGAATTGGTCGGCGACTCGCTAGCGACTTTTACCTTTGTAAGCGCGGGTGCCGGGCTTGCCCGCCTGCGATCGGCCGCGACCCTTCTTCAATGCGGCAAGCGGGATCTCGCGGTTATGAGGTCCCATCTCCTCGAGCGAAGGCTTATGTGGGCGGGTGAGTAGATTTTGGGGTACCGCCAGGGGACGTTTCGGCTCATCCATTTCGGAAGCCGCGCGCTCGAGCTCTGATTGCTGGGCGAGAGGATCGCTGGCGACGGCGAGCTCCATCTGGCGCAGCCGCTTGATCTCATCCCTGAGCCGCGCCGCTTCCTCGAATTCGAGATCGGCGGCGGCGGCGCGCATGCGCTTCTCCATGTCGGCGATCACCGCTTCGAGATTGTGCCCGATGAGCGCCTGCTCTTCCTCGCCGAAGCCGGCGCCGGCATCGACCAGCACATGGTCGCGCTCGTATACGCTCGCGAGGATGTCGCCGATATTCTTCTTTACGCTTTCCGGCGTGATGCCGTTCGCCTCGTTCCACGCCACCTGCTTCTCGCGCCGGCGGTTGGTCTCGGCAATGGCGCGCTCCATCGAGCCGGTCATGCCGTCGGCATAAAGGATCACGCGGCCGTCGACGTTGCGCGCGGCGCGGCCGATGGTCTGAATGAGTGACGTCTCGGAGCGCAGGAAGCCTTCCTTGTCGGCATCGAGAATCGCGACCAGCGCGCATTCCGGAATATCCAAGCCTTCGCGCAATAGATTGATGCCGACCAGCACGTCGAACGCGCCAAGCCGCAAGTCGCGGATGATCTCGATGCGCTCGAGCGTCTCGACGTCGGAATGCATGTAGCGCACTTTGATGCCCTGCTCGTGCATATACTCGGTCAAGTCCTCGGCCATGCGCTTGGTGAGCGTAGTGACCAGCACGCGATAGCCTTGCGTCACCACCTTGCGGGTTTCGTCAATCAGGTCATCGACTTGCGTCGAGGCTCGACGCACCAGGACCGGTGGATCGACCAGCCCGGTCGGGCGGATCACCTGCTCGGCGAACACGCCTCCGGTCTGCTCGAGCTCCCAGGCCGCGGGCGTGGCCGAGACATAGATCGATTGCGGCCGCATGGCGTCCCACTCCTCGAATCTGAGCGGGCGGTTGTCCATGCAGGACGGTAGCCTGAAGCCGTACTCGGCAAGCGTGGATTTGCGTCGGTAGTCTCCGCGGAACATGCCGCCGATCTGCGGGATGGTGACGTGACTTTCATCGACGAAGACGAGCGCATTGTCGGGAAGATATTCGAACAGCGTCGGCGGCGGCTCGCCAGGCTTCCGCCCGGTGAGATAGCGCGAATAGTTCTCGATGCCGGCACAGGAGCCGGTCGCCTCGATCATCTCGAGGTCGAACAAGGTGCGTTGCTCGAGCCGCTGCACTTCGAGCAGGCGCCCTGCGCCGTGCAGCTCATGGAGCCTCTGCTTCAACTCCTCCTTGATGCCGCGGACGGCCTGTTTGAGCGTAGGCTTCGGTGTCACATAATGCGAGTTGGCATAGACCTTGACCATGCTGAACTCGTCGGTCTTGGCGCCGGTCAAGGGATCGAACTCAGTCAGGCTCTCCACCGTGTCGCCGAACAGGGAGATGCGCCAAGCGCGATCCTCCAAATGGGCAGGCCACAGCTCGATGGTGTCGCCGCGCACCCGGAACGAGCCGCGCACGAAATTCGTGTCGTTTCGCCGATATTGGAGCGCCACCAGGTCGGCCATCAGCTGGCGCTGCTCGATCCTGTCGCCGCGCTTCAGGCTGAAGGTCATCGCCGTATAGGTCTCGACTGAGCCGATACCGTAAATGCACGACACGCTTGCCACGATGATCACGTCGTCGCGCTCGATCAGCGCGCGCGTGGCGGCATGGCGCATGCGATCGATCTGCTCGTTGATCGACGAGTCTTTCTCGATATAGGTGTCGGTGCGCGGGATATAGGCCTCGGGCTGGTAATAGTCGTAGTAGGAGACGAAATACTCGACCGCGTTGTCGGGGAAGAAGCTCTTGAACTCGCCGTAGAGCTGGGCCGCGAGCGTCTTGTTCGGTGCGAGCACCAGCGCTGGGCGCTGCGTCGCCTCGATCACCTTGGCCATGGTGAAGGTCTTGCCCGAGCCGGTGACCCCGAGCAGCACCTGGTTGTGCTCATGTTCATTCACCTGCGCCACGAGTTCCTCGATCGCCTGCGGCTGGTCGCCCTTAGGTTCCAGGTCGGTTTGGATGTGCAGCTCCACGCCGCCTTCGGTCTTCTCCGGGCGGGGAGGGCGGTGCGGCACGAACGATGGCGCACCAGTGCCCGAGACCAGCGGATGCTCCTGCATCAAGGGCTGGGGAGCATCGCCAAATCCTGGCGGTCGGCGGTCGGCGCCGAGCGGCAGGCCGGCCTGCGGCAAGCCGGCAGCCTCGCCCGTAACGGCGCGCGGCTCGGCACGCGAGCCGAAGGTCCTGGCAATGCGGTGGGGCATGGGTGCGAATATGGCCGCTCGCGCGGAGGGATGGAAGCCCTCAAGCTGGCGGCTTCGGCGGCTGCCGGGTTAGCTCGCGCTCGATTTGATCTTTGTGCCGCAACATGAGGCCGTGGGAGACCACCATATTCTTGAGCACGGAGACCGCAAGGCTGTGCTCAGGGCCTGATGGGATCTTTGCAATGGCGTGCAGCTGCCGGACGATGCACTTATCGCCCACGGCGAGATGTCGCTTCGCTACCGCGAGGTGCCGTCACTCGGCCAGCTTGACCAACTCGCCCATTGCGTAGCTCCGGACAGATAAACGCCGAAATGGCAAAGTGGGCTCACATCGTCGGCAAAAAAGGGCACGTCAAGTGGGATCACGAAACCCCAAGTTCCTGATCTGTATCAACTGCTTTGCATTAAAACTGCTGGTCGTCGCGACTCAGCAGAGGCAGGGCCGTGCACCTCATTGAGTTGATGGATCGCGTCCCCCTTTGGCTCGTGGGGCTGATCGTCATGATCGTGGCCCAGACCTACGCCATCGGGCTTATGCTGCTGACGCGTTCGATCTTTGGCGTGAGCCGCCTAGCGGAGAACAACGAGGTCGCCGGCTTTAAATTCGCGGTCGTCGGCGTGTTCTATGCGGTGCTGCTCGCCTTCGTGGTGGTGGCCGTGTGGGAAGAGTACCGCAACACTGAGGCGGCGGTTCGCAATGAGGCCAAGGCGGCCGTCGATCTCCACCACATCAGCTTCGGACTGCCCCTGGGGGATGGGGCCGTTATTCGCCAGCGCCTCCTCACCTACACAGACCACGTCCGGAAATTTGAGTGGCCTACCATGGCCCGCGGCAAGGCTAGCGACGACGCGGGCAGGGACCTCGAACAAGCTCAGCTCGGCGATCTTTCAAGGTCCGGCCGAAAAATCTAGAGGATCTCGCACTCTATCAGAACGCGCTGAGATTGCTGACGGTGATTGCAGACAATAGGGGCGAGCGCCTCGACAGCGCCGATGGCTCGGTGCCCATTCTTATGTGGTTCGTTCTCATCGTGGGCGGGATCATCACCTTGAGCTATCCGGCCTTTTTCGGCGCGACCAATCGCTGGGCGCAGACGCTTATGACGGCGACGCTTACCGCACTCGTCGCGCTGGCGCTGCTGCTCGCACTCGCCATGGATTATCCCTTCACCGGGGACGAGAAGATTTCGGTGCAGCCATTCGACGAGGCACTCGATCAAATGCCCCCGAGTTTGCCGACTCACTAGGCTGCAAGGCTTTGGGTTGCTCATTCAGCTGCCGCCTTGGTCGGTCAGCAGGACTTTGGCGCGCGGCAAGATTCGTCAGCGTAGGGGATCACCACGGCAAATTGCCTTTTTCTGTTGCGATCGGCGCTATAATGAAAAAAACAATTGACTCATAATGCAGGAGGGCAAGCCTGGACCAGTGGAGGCGTGATTCGTGCAGGTACGCGTCCGCTTGAGCGGTCGAGGGCGGCAATAGGCAGAATCGGAGCAGAAACCATGGCTACGAGAACGAGTGGGAAGAAGCGCACAACGAGTAGAAAGAAGACCACGGCTAAGAGCGCCCGTCGCGGCACAACGGCCCGGAAGGCGAGTGCCCGTAAGACAAGCGCTCGTAAGCCGGCACGAAAGGCGAGCACCAAGAAGCCGGCGCGCAAGACAGCCAAGAGTGCAGCGCGCAAGCCAGCCGCGCGAAAAACTGCGGCACGCAAGGCGCCTGCCCGCAAGCCGGCAGCCGCAACCAAGCCAGTGGCGCCCTCGGTCACGCCGGCGGCGACGAAGCCGGCTGCTTCGGCCCCGGCAGCGCCAAGGCCAGCAGCACCTGCTGGGGGAGCGGCCCCATCTTCGCCGGTGACCGGGCCTGGCGGCGTCACGCGGCCCATGCCTCCAGCCGGAGGCAGCGGGGGATCCTCGCCGGCAGCACCTCGCCCGACAACGCCAGGAGCCACGCCTGGGTCGAGCCCGAGCCCAAGTGCACAGCCTTACCGGCCGTCCTGGGCGAGAGACGACGACGATATGTAGCACTGAATGAAGGGCTTGGTCTGTACCGGCCCTCCGTTCGGGCACGCTTGGCGAGGATGAGGGCGATCATCCTCGTTCAAAGCATGGGTTCGATTCCTCCACGCCGAACTCGTGGCTTTATGTCAACGCGCCTCGATGAGGCGGGTCCTGTAATCCCTTACGCAGCACACGGCAAACATCTTAGAGGTCGACATGCCTCCTGCCTCCCTTGCGTCCGGACTCTGTCCCCAGCTCGCTCCCATCGTTCTCCTCGTCTGCTCGAATCTGTTTATGACCATTGCTTGGTATGGCCATCTCAAGTTCAAGTCGGTTCCGCTCGTGACGGTGGTGCTGGTGAGCTGGGGAATCGCCTTCGTTGAATATTGCTTCGCCGTGCCTGCCAACCGCATCGGCAGCGCCGTCTATTCGCCCGCGGAGCTCAAGACGATCCAGGAAGTGATTACGCTCATCGTGTTCGCCGGCTTCACCGCGGTCTATTTCAAGGAGCCGCTGAGCCTCACACACAGAGCGCGGGCTTCGCCTTGATCGCACTTGGTACCGCTTTGGTGTTCCGCGGACAAGCCTGACCGGCAAAAGTCCAAAGAAGGTGACGAGCCTCCGGATGGGCTGCACAAACCGTCCGGAGGCTGTGATGAGGCTAAACGCCTCTGAACAGATTGCCTACCGCCAGGATGATGTAGGCGATGATGGCGACCCAAAAGGCGTTGGCGCTGATGACCGGGATAGCCACGAATGTTCCGATGATAGCCAAAACGGCCAAAACCACCGAGATGATGAACACCGCGGTGGTCGGAGGTGACAGATTCATCTCCAGCCCTCCCTCTTTGTTGACCTGCGGACTGTAATCGCTTTCTCTCGAAAATCGAGGGGTTTACTTTGCAAGCGCTGGAGGCCAACCTCAGCTAACGATCGCCGTACGCGCGGTGAAAGAGGAGGCGGGGTGATGCGTCCATTGGTGCGGCTAGTCCTTGGGCTTGTCGGTCTCGTTGCGATTCTGGCTGCGGTCGCTGTCGGGCTGCCGGCACATGTCACCGTCGCCCGGACCGTAGTGATCAATGCGCCGGAATCGGCCGTCTTTCCCTATGTCAACAACCTGCACCGCTTTGGAGATTGGTCGCCGTGGAAGCTGCGCGATCCGCAGTTGGCCATCACCTATGGCGGTCCGGAGGAGGGCAAGGGCGCACTGATCCAATGGACGAGCCAGAAGCCCTCGATCGGTACGGGCAACATGCAGATTAGCGACAGCAACCTCAATCGCAGCGTCGAACTCGCAGCCAATTTCAACAATCTCGAAGGAACGAGCAGCTTCGAAATCGCTCCATCGGGCTCGGGCAGCAAGATCACCTGGAGCTTCGGCTATGATACGGGATCGAGCCCGCTGAAGCGATGGAAGGCCCTCATGCTCGACGGCTTTATCGGCTCGGAATATCGCGCTGGCCTGGATAGGCTGAAGGAGACGGTTGAAGCCGACCGCCGCCCGCTCACCTCGCCGACGCCGAGTGTGACGCCAGGACCGCCGGGTGTATCGAGTCAACCCGAGCAGCCTTCCGCAGCACTCCCCGGCGGAGTTGCTCCCTCAGGCGCACCCGTCCCGCCGGGTGGAACGCCTCCGTCAGGGCAGCCCGGTCAGGCCGCTCCCGGCGCACCGGCAGCGCCCGCCACCGGATCGCAAACGGCAGGCACGCCTTCGTCCCCGCAAACCGGCGCCACGACGACGGTGCCAGAGACGACTGCTCCCGCCCCTGCGCCGCCGCCAAAGAAGAAGCGGCGCCGGAATCAGTAAGGCGAGGAAAAATCGACATCGGCTAGAGTTTCTGCTCCGCGCTCGGCTCAGGTGCGGCCTGCGGATCGGTCTTGATCGCCTCGATGATCAGGCGGAGCGAGTTTGTCAAGAGCGGGTCTAGCGTCGAGCAGGTCACCAGCGCCATATCGGCGTCTCCGGGCTTGGGCTCGCTTTCGGCAAGGTGCGGATCAACCACCCGGCTTCCAGTCACCTTATAGCTGCGAGAGGAGCCGTCTGCGGTGGTGACGGTGATGCGATCACCGACCTCAACACCGCTAAGCTTGGGCCTAGATGCATGCGCAGTGTGGCGCTTACCCGGTCTTGGCGATTCGAGGGACAGGCCCTCGTCCTTACTGGACCTTGCGCCTCCAAAAACCGCCGCGCTCAAGCCAAGCTGCGACACCTTCGCAGTCGTCGATCGCGAAGCGTTTTCCCAAGGCCATGGCTCATCCGGCGAACCAGCAAGCGCATGCTCCCATGCGGCCTCTCGGATGACCTGAGCTAGCCCCGTTTTGGTCAGGACAGGGAAGGCGTCGTGGCTATGAAAGAACCAACCGAGCGCCACAATGAATACAGCCGCCAACGCTCCCAATCCAAGCGACGCGCGTGAGCGGAAAGAGAGGAGGAGGAGCTGCACCGACCCCCGTTTCGGCATCAGATCCTCCTCCCGATCCGCCGCGGGGAGGCATAATCGCGGCGGTGGTAACGCCAGGAGACGAACGTCACCGCGCTCAGCAAAACCAACATCAGCATGGTGTCAGGACTGATGAATTGACCGGCGCCAATGCCTTCTGGCGCACCCGCTGCCACGCCGGCGTTGGCCAGGACGCTCGGCAGCGTGAAGAACAGGGTCAGAATCCACAAAAGGAAAAACGAATTTGCCAAAGGCTTGCAGAAGCGCACAGCTTGGCGCCGCATGGTCATCGAGTCATCCTCGTCTCTCGGCACGAAAAAGAGAACCACGCCATTAGGGCGCGGCTTTAGCCAGATTGTGGCTCCCAAGCGCGCTTCCCGTGTCAGTCCCGCCATAACTATGGCGCAATTGCGATTGTCCACAGCCCACTCACAAACACTGCCCTGCGGAACTCGAAGGACGAGGGCGCAGTTAGCCGCTCAAGGGAATTCGCAGTGCGGCGCGCGCGCGATGCGGCCGAAGGCGTTCCCCTGCCAACGCTAACCGCTGATTCAAGGAGGCAGCGGTGGCCGCCACGAAATCGCTACAGGATCTTTTCGTCAATCTGCTCAAGGATATGTATTTCGCTGAAAAGCAGATTCTCAAGGCCTTGCCGAAGATGGCCAAGAAGGCCGATTCGGACGAACTCCGGCAAGCTTTCGAACATCATTTCAAGGAGACCGAAGGCCAGGTCGAGCGCCTCGAGCAGGTGTTCGGCTTATGTGGCCTGAAGCCTTCGGCCAAGACCTGTCCCGCCATCGAGGGCATTCTCGAAGAGGGCGAGGAAGATATGAAAGAGGCCAAGGAACCAAAGGTGCTCGATGCCGGCATGATTGCCGATGCGCAGGCCGTCGAGCATTACGAAATCGCGCGCTATGGCACGCTGATCGCCTGGGCCAATCAGCTCGGCATGCCCGATGCGGCGCGGCTATTCCAGCAAAACATTGACCAGGAATACAACGCCGACATGCTCCTCACCGACCTCGCCGAGGGACGGCTAAATTGCGAGGCTGCGTAGCCGCGCTGGCGGTGCTCAATCTTTGTTCGAAGCTTAGCAGCGCGGGTCGGCTCGCCCGCGCTGTGACTATTTGGGCGGTCAGGCTTGCGGGCCGCCGCAGCCCCGCCTAGGGTGCGCCCGCTTCGGCCGCCACTTTAAAATCACTCAGGAGATCAAAATGGGTCTGGTCGCCCGCACGCTCGAACGGGTCAAACCTTCGCCGACCATCGCCATCACCACCAAGGCGCGCGAGCTCAAGGCAGCGGGCTTCGACGTCATCGGCCTTGGCGCAGGCGAGCCCGATTTTGACACGCCGGACAACATCAAGCAGGCGGCGGTCGAGGCGATTAGGCGCGGCGAGACGAAATACACCGCAGTCGACGGCATTCCCGAGCTCAAGCGCGCCGTCGCCGAGAAATTCAAGCGCGAGAACGGCCTAACCTACAAGCCGTCCGAGATCACCGTCGGTGCTGGCGGTAAGCAGGTGCTCTACAACGCGCTGCTCGCGACGCTGAATCCCGGCGATCAGGTGATCGTGCCGTCGCCCTATTGGGTGAGCTATCCCGACATCGTTCTGCTCGCAGGCGCCGAGCCAGTGGTCTTGGAAACCAGGCTCAAGGATGGGTTCAAGCTCAAGCCCGAGGCTTTGGCACGAGCCATCACGCCGAAGACGAAGTGGTTCATCTTCAACTCACCCTCGAACCCCACCGGCGCCGCTTACACCAAGGACGAGATCAAGGCTTTGACTGACGTGCTGGTCAAGCACGAGCACGTCTGGGTGTTGTCGGACGACATCTACGAGCACCTCGTCTATGACGGATTCACGTTCACGACGCCCGCCGCCATCGAGCCCAAGCTCAAAGGCCGCACGCTCACGCTGAACGGGGTGTCGAAGGCTTATTCAATGACCGGCTGGCGCATCGGCTATGGCGGCGGGCCTGAGCCGCTGATCAAAGCGATCGCCACGCTGCAATCGCAGTCGACCACGAACGCCTGCTCGATCAGTCAATGGGCCGCGGTCGAGGCGCTCGACGGCCCGCAGGATTTTCTCAAGGACTGGGTTGCCTCTTTCCAGGAACGGCGCGATCTCGTGGTGGCCATGCTGAATCAGGCCAAAGGCATCTTCTGTCCGAAGCCCGAAGGCGCCTTCTACGTCTACCCGTCCTGCACCGGTACCATCGACAAGATCACAAAGGGTGGCAAGAAGATCGCCAATGACGAAGATTTCGCCACGGCGCTCCTCGAAGAGGAGGGCGTCGCCGTCGTGCACGGTGCGGCATTCGGGCTCTCGCCGTTCTTTCGCATCTCCTATGCAACCGCAATCAAATCGCTGGAGGAGGCCTGCCGCCGGATTCAACGCCTCTGCGGCAATCTCAGCTGAGGCAGGAGGGGCGCATGGCCGAGATGAAGTTGAGCACCGGCAATCAGATCCAGGGCAAGATCATGGAGATCCGCAAGGGCGCGGTGACGGCCATCGTCTATGTTGCGGTCGCTGGCGATGTCACGCTGGAAGCGAGCGTCACAATCGCCTCGCTCGAGACGCTCAAGCTGTACGAGGGTAAGAAGGTGGTTCTAATGATCAACCCGGGCGACATCATCATCGGCTGCGAGTAGAAATTATTTGGCGGGGAGCGGTCAGGCAGGCGAGCCGCGAACCATGGATATTGCCCTCAGCGTCGAGGACCAAGTCGGAGATCGCCGCGCGAGGATCATGCGTCTGCCCGACGGGAGGCGCATCGGTTATGCCGAATTCGGTGACGCCAAAGGCCTACCAGTGCTCGCGATCCACGGCACACCGGGCTCGCGCTATATGTTCGCGCTCACCGACCAGGCTGCGCGCGAGAGGGGACTGCGGATCATCGCTCCGGAGCGGCCAGGCTATGGGCTCTCCGACTATCGCCGGCGCGATGCGCTGGCGCAAACGGCCGAGGACGTGAATGCTCTTGCCGACGGGCTCGGCCTCGACAGATTTGCGCTGATCGGCGTGTCGGGTGGCGGTCCTCACGCCATGGCAGCCGCAGCCTCCATCCCGGATCGCGTAGCGCTGCTTGCCCTGATCAGCCCGGTCGGCCCGATCGCCGATTGCCATCGCCGCATTCGTATGTCGGCATTCCATCGGCTCGTCTTCACCCGCGTGGGCAGATCGAAGTCGGCTTGCGCCTCCTTCTTCTGGTCGCTCAGGAACTTGATCAGGTGGGCGCCCGGCCTCGCGCATGCAGGATTGATGCGGCGGGTCACGCCTTCAGACCGGCCCATTCTCACGACCGCTGACGTGCGCGCCAATCTTCGGGCCGCGATCCACGAAGGGTTGCGGCCGGGGATCAAGGGCGCGCTCCAGGACTTGCGCCTGTTCTGCGGACCATGGAACTTGCCTCTTGGCGAGATCGACGTGCCAACGATCATGTGGCAGGGCAGCGACGATACGATCGTACCGCCGCAAGCCGCCTACCATCTCGCCGAAGCCCTTCCCAACTGCCGGCTCGATGTCGTCCAGGGCGCCGGGCATTATTGGGTGTTCGCCCAATTTGCGAGGGTGCTGGATGCAGTTCAGGTGGCGCTCCAGAAGTAAGGCGCCTGAGCTCGTTTGCCGAAGCATGCGGCGTTAACGCGCAGTTTCGCAGTGCAGCCCGTCATCGCTGTGCGGCGTTGTGGCGCTAGGCTGGAAGAGCGAAGCACCCTACATCAAACCACCGGGCAGAGGATGGCGAAGCTTTAGGCACGTCTTTATTGCGCGCGCGATCTCAATGGCCGGCAAACCAATATTCTTCGATCCAACGGGCAGGCGTGGCCGACTCTTGGTCAGACTCGCCTGGGCCATGGGCGTGCTAAGCGGCGTCATTCTGACGCTGTTTGTCGTAACGCTGATCATCGTGAATCGGCCGCCGCCGGCCGAAAGCTCGGAGCCGCACCCATCCATCCGTTGCGCTTGGGCTCCGACCTGCTCGGCCGCGCATAGCCTCACCGTGACGACGGCTGCTGATCCCGAGGCGCTGCGCAATGCGGCGCGCCTCGCCGAAGAGCTGCGTGAGAAGGAGAGGGGCCTGCGCGTTCAGCGTCCGGCAGGCGAGGGGCAGCGGCGGTCCGTGCCGGCGTCCCTCGCGATTCCCGATGGCAGAGCGCTCAGCGTCGGCTTCTACGTTGACTGGGACGACAACAGCTATCCAGCATTGAAGCGCGCTCTCCCCCATCTCGACTGGGTCGTTCCAGGCTGGCTCAGCCTCGCGGGTTCAAACATGGACCTGAGAATCAGCGTGGACGACCGCGTGCTCAGCACCATTCAGGACACCAAGCCCAACGTTGCTATCCTGCCGATGATTCAGAATGCGGTGGAAGGAGAATGGGACGGCGAAGGGCTGGCGAAGTTGTTGGCTGATCCGACAGCACGGGCAGCGCGTATCCAGCAGATCGTCGATTTCCTCGGCCAGTACAAACTTCAAGGGATAACCATCGATTTCGAGGATGTCCCGCCTTCGGCCCAGAAGAACCTGGAGGCCTTCCTTACCGAGCTCAACGTCGCTTTCGCGGCACACGACTACGCGATCGTGCTGGCGGTTCCTTTTGATGACGATAATTGGCCTTACGCGACCTACGCCGATCTGGTCGATTTCATGCTGCTCATGGGCTACGACGAGCACTGGGAAGAGGGCACGCCGGGCAGTATCGCCAGCCAAAGCTGGTTTGAGGACACGCTCGACAAGCGCATGCAATCCCTCGATCCCGCGCACACCATCATCGCCATCGGCAGCTACGGATATGACTGGGTGCAAGGCGACAAAGCGTCCGACCTGAGCTTCGAGGAGGCGGTACTGTCGGCGAAGGATTCAGAGGCCGAGATCACGTTCGATCCCGAGACGTCCAATCCTCATTTCTCCTTCATCGAGGACGACGGCAAGCGCCACGAGGTGTGGTTTCTGGATGGCGTCACGGCTTTCAACGAAATTCATGCTGCCGACGCGTATCGCCCTGCTGGTTACGCAGTGTGGCGCCTTGGCTCGGAGGATCCCACCATCTGGTCGGTGCTGCAGCAGAACTATGGCGTGCAAGCGCCTGGCGCGCTGCACCGCATCGGCATGAGTGAGGACATCGACTTTGAAGGCGAAGGCGAGCTGTTGCGTGTCGGCGACGCGCCGGCGGAGGGCGCGCGCACTTTCGAGGTCGACGGCGACACTGGGCAGATCGTCGACGAGAAATATTCGGCGGTGCCGACACCTTTTGTCATTCAGCGCTCAGGTGACTTGCCTGGCAAGATCGCGCTCACCTTTGATGATGGTCCCGATCCAGACTGGACGCCAAAGATCCTCGACGTCCTGAAGGAAAAGGGCGTCCATGCCAGTTTCTTCGTCATTGGCGAAAACGCGGAAGCCTATCCGGATTTGGTGAAACGCATCGTGGACGAGGGCCATGACGTCGGAAACCACACCTTCACCCACCCCAATCTCGGCGAGCTTCCCGAGCCACTGGTCACCTTGGAGATCAACGCAACGCAGCGTCTGTTCGAGGCCCTCACTGGCCGGTCCTTGCGTTTGTTCAGGGCGCCTTTTCTCGGTGACGCCGAACCCACCACTGCCGATGAGATCGTTCCCATTCGGATCGCGCAAAGCATGGGCTATCTCTCGGTGGGACTTCATATCGATCCCAACGATTGGCAGCGCCCATCAGCTGACGAGATCGTCGAGCGCTCCATCGCTGAAGCCACCGATCCCAATCCCGACGTCAGAGGACACATCATTCTGCTGCATGACTCGGGTGGCGACAGGTCAAATACGGTCGATGCGCTGCCTAAGCTGATCGACGCGCTAAGGGCAAGGGGCTTCGAGTTCGTCCCGGTTTCAGAGCTGGCCGGCATGACCAGAGATCAGGCGATGCCGCCGGCGCCCGAGCAATCGCTTGCCCGCATTGTCGGGCTTCCCGTCTTCATGACATTGAGCTGGTTCGGCAAGCTACTCACGACTGTGTTCTTCGCCGCGATCTGCCTCGGCGTCTTGCGACTCTTGTTCCTATGCGTGGTTGCGCTCTGCAATCGGCGCAAGGAGACAAAGCGCACACCGCCCGCTCTGCCGCGCGATCCGCCTCTCCAAACGGTGCTGATACCAGCGCACAATGAGGCGAAGGTCATCGTTCCGACTATCAGGCACATCCTCACCAGTGACTATCCGAATCTCGAAGTGGTCGTCATCGATGACGGATCGAAAGACGGCACGCCCGAAGTGGTGCAGCAGCATTTCGCCGCCGATGCACGGGTCAAGCTGATCAGCATTGCCAATAGCGGTAAAGCTGCCGCTCTCGACCGCGGGCTCGACGAGTCGCGCGGCGACGTGGTGGTGGCGCTCGATGCCGACACTCATTTTGAGCAGGACGCCATCTCGAAGCTCGTGCGTTGGTTCGAGGACCCGAAGGTTGGCGCGGTCGCCGGCAATGCCAAGGTGGGAAATCGCGTCAATGTCATCACGCGTTGGCAGGCGCTCGAATACGTTACCAGCCAGAATCTTGAGCGCCGCACCCTGGCCACGTTGGGCTGTATCACCGTCGTTCCCGGCGCCGTAGGCGCCTGGCGGCGCGAGGCGCTGGTTAAGCTCGGAGGCTTCCCGCGGGAGACCCTCGCGGAGGACCAGGATCTTACGATCGCTCTGCTCAAACACGACTATAAGGTGCTCTACGACAGCACTGCCATCGCCTGGACGGAGGCCCCCGATACAGTGGGAGGCCTTCTCAAGCAGCGCTTTCGTTGGGCCTTCGGCACGTTGCAATGCCTCTGGAAGCACCGTGACGTGACCTTTAAGCCGCGCTACGGCTCTCTCGGCCTCATCGCCGTGCCGCAGACTTGGCTGTTTCAGTTCCTGTTCTCAGTGTTCGCGCCTTTGGTGGATCTCACGTTCCTGTGGGCTCTGGTAGTGGCGGGATTAGGCCTGCTCGAGCACCATGATCAGTTTGACGGTCAGACGTTCCAAAAGGTGTTGATCTACTATCTCGCCTTCCTTGTCATCGATCTCGGCAGCGCCGCGCTCGCGCTCGCAATGGAGCGCAACGAGAAGAAGACGCTGCTTCCTTGGCTCGTGCTCCAGCGCTTCGGCTATCGGCAGATGATGTATTACATCGTCATCAAGGCTACGATCGCCGCCCTGCTCGGACCCCTGGTCGGCTGGGGCAAGCTCGACCGCAAGGCGACGGTGAACGCGGCCGCCTAGATCACATCTTGTCGTAGGTCAAGCAGCAGCAGTCCTTCAGCCCATCCTGCCGCATCTTGCAAGAGAGCTTCGCTTCGAGATCCTCGCAGGGATTTGGGTTCACGTTCACCGGCAATTCGTTCTGACACATCGTGGCGGTGTAATGCACACAGTTGCCGCCCAGCAATTCCGAGTTCTTCGGGCAATGGCAGTTGGGCGGGGTGCCGACCATGCCGTGCTGGCAGCCTATCGGACTCGCCTCGGCCGTTCCCTCCGGCGGCTCGCAATAGCCGTTGGGCCCGGGGGTGGCGAGGACTCTGTAACCCGGAGGGCACGAGTGCTCACCAGGGTTGACCGTCTCCTGCCTTCTTCCCCATCCCCAGCCGCCGCCTTGGTTGCCCTGACTGGCATCCGTGGCAGGCGGGGGACTAGTCGAGCTTTGCCAACTGCCGTCTGTCGGCGCCTGGGCTGGCGGCGGCTCCGCCGGGGTGGCGCTGTTGACACCCGGGCTTGCGTTCTTGCCTTGCAGGGCTGCCGCTGGAGCCGCCCGGCATTGGAATTTTCCGTCGAACATGCCGCATTCGAAGGCGGCCATTGTTCTGTCGCCGCTGAGAACCACAGGCAGCACACAGAAGAGAGCCGCCAGCACTGAACCGCGAAATCGACGCATGAACGCCCCGTCCGCCGAAAGGGCCGCCATAATGACACAGGAAAGAGCTCAGAACAGCCACTCGAGAGGCATGGCCCACTTAGGTCAGATGTGCCGAATCGGGGCTCTTGCCAGAGGCCGTTTCGCTTGTCACCATAGCTTCACTAAAGGCTTGCGCGGGTAGGCGCGTCACGAGCCTTCCCCCGCGGGTATAACCGCAAGGGAGGAGATCATGGGCCAAGCGCAGGGCCAACCAGCCCGCAGCGCCCGCTGCATCGCACTGGTTGGCCCATATCTAAGCGGAAAGACAACCCTTCTCGAAGCTATTCTCGCGCGCACCGGCGCGATCACCCGCCAAGGAACCACGGCGGCTGGGAATACGCTCGGCGATGCCTCGGAGGAGGCCCGCCATCACGGCATGAGCGTCGAGCTTAACGTCGCCACCGTCGATTTCCTCGGCGACAACTTCACCTTCCTAGATTGTCCGGGCTCGATCGAGTTCCAGGCCGACGCTGCCCACGCGCTCACCGCTTGCGACGCCGCCGTCGTGGTATGCGAGCCTGACGAGAAGAAAGTGCCCGCGCTTCAGCTCATCCTCAAGCAGCTCGAAGATCGCGGCATTCCGCATTTCCTGTTCATCAATAAGATCGACAAGGCCGAGACCCGCGTGCGCGACATCGTGCCGATGTTGCAGCCCGCGTCGACCAAGCCGCTCGTGCTCCGCCAGCTCCCGATCTGGGAGAACGACATCGTCACCGGCTTCATCGACTTGGCGCTTGAGCGCGCGTACGTTTACCGCGAGCACGCGCCGAGCGAGGTGATCGCGATCCCCGACGACCTCGCCGCCCGCGAGAAGGAGGCACGCTTCTCCATGCTCGAGAAGCTTGCCGACTATGACGACGAGCTGATGGAGCAGCTTCTCGAGGACGTCCCACCGCCGCGGGACAAGGTGTTCGACGATCTTTCCAAGGAGCTGCACGAAGGGCAGATCTGCCCAGTGCTGCTCGGCTCGGCCGAGACGAGCCACGGCATCTTCCGTCTGCTCAAGGCGCTGAGGCACGAAGTCCCTTTTGTCGCCGTCACAGCTAAGCGGTTGGGGACCGACAAGACGGTGTCGTGCGCGTTCGTTGCCAAGACCTTCCATACTGCCCATGGCGGCAAGCTGTCGCTCGCGCGCGTGCTAGCCGGCACCTTCGCCGACGGCACGACTGTCTATGGAGGAGCCAATGACGAGCGCATCTCTGGCATCTTCACTCTGATGGGCCAGGAACCCGTGAAGCGCGGCGAAGTCAAGGCCGGCGACACCGTCGCTTTCGGCCGCCTCGACAGCGTCAAGACGGGCGATACGCTATCGGAGGAGAAAGGCAGCAAGCTCAAGGTCGCGTCAGGCACGATTAGCCAGCCCGTGTTCGGCCTCGCCATCGCCGCCAAGGAGAAGAAGGATGAGGTGAAGCTCACCGCCGCCATCACCAAGATCATCGAGGAGGATCCCTCGATTTCGCTTTCGCATAGTCAAGACATGGGCGAGATGGTGTTGTGGGGGCAGGGCGAGATGCATTTGCGCGTCGCACTCGAGCGCCTCGTGCGCAAATACGGTATCGATGCTTCGACCAGACCGCGCCAGATCCCCTACAAGGAGACCATCCGCAAGTCGATCGAGGTGCGCGGACGCCATAAGAAGCAATCGGGAGGACATGGGCAGTTCGGCGATGTGGTGGTAACCATTAAGCCGCAGCCGCGCGGGGTCGGCTTTGAATTCAGTGACGAGATCACCGGCGGCGTGGTGCCCAAGAACTACATCCCGAGCGTTGAGATCGGGGTGCGCGACTATCTCAATCGCGGCCCGCTCGGCTTCGCCGTGGTCGACGTTGCGGTGTGTTTGATTGACGGCTCCTACCACTCGGTCGATTCGTCGGACATGGCGTTCCGCCAAGCCGGGCGCATCGCCATGAGCGAAGGTATGCCGCAATGCTCGCCGGTTCTGCTTGAGCCGGTGATGGCGGTCGACATTGCTGCGCCTTCCGATGCCACTGCCAAGATCAACTCAATTGTGTCGTCGCGACGTGGCCAGATCCTCGGATTCGACGCGCGCCCCGGCTGGCCCGGCTGGGACGTGGTGCAGGCGCAGATCCCAGAATCGGAGATTCAGAACCTGATTGTCGAACTCAGATCGGCGACGGCCGGCGTCGGTACCTTCAATGCCAAGTTCGACCATCTCGCCGAGCTCACCGGCAAGGCGGCAGACCATGTGCTCGCCGCCCGCGGCGCCAAGGCCGCTTAAGCATGTCCGGCTTGCCCCAACGTGCCAGGCCCGCTAGACGATTGTCCCGCTTATTCTCGTGACGACCATTAGACCGCCAGAGGTATTCCCATGACGAAAATTCCCCCGCAGCTCGACATCCCAGAGACCCTTGCCGCAGGCCCGGGGCCCGGGAACACCGACCCCCGCGTGCTCGAGCGCTTCGCCAAGACCGGTGTCGCCGACCACATGCAGAAGGACGTGCTGCGCGGCATGCTCGAGGCCAAGGAGATGCTGCGCGAGCTGTGGGGCACCAAGAACGTCTACACCTACGGCGTGGCCGGCACAGGCTTCTCAGGCCTCGATTGCGTGTTGTCGCTGATCCAGCCTGGGGACAAGGTTGTGACGTTCCCCAACGGCACGTTCTCGGGCATCGACAGCCTGACCATCCGCATGAAAGCCGCGACCCCTGAGGAGCTTGCGGCCGACTCGCTCAACCCGAAGCCGAAGAGCGTCGTCACTGTCGAGACCCCGCACGGCCAGTCGGTCACCGGCGAGATCGTCGACAAGGCGCTTGCCCAGCATAAGCCGATGTGGGCCTTCATGGCGCATTGGGAGACAGGGTCGGGCCGCATCAACGACCTCAAAGGCTTCAACGACGCCTGCCTCAAGCATGGTGTCATGGGCATCGTCGATGCCGTGTCGAGCCTTGGCGTCGGCGACTTCAATATCGACGACTATCCGGGCGTGGTGGCCTGGGCGTCGTGTCCGCAAAAGGGTGTGCTCTCCCTCCCGCTCACCTACGCACCAGTCAGCTTCACCGAGAAGGCCATCGAGATGGTCAAGAAGCGCGGCGCCCGCACCTATGTGAACCACCCGATCCTCGATGCCCGGCACTGGGGCGTCATCGACGGCAAGGATGTGGCAACTCCCGCCTACCATCAGACCCATTCCTGCTACGCCGTGGCTGCATTCCACGAGGCGTTGCGCATCATTCTGGGCTACGGCCGTCGTCGCAAGGCCTCGGACTACGCCTATCACGAGAAAGCGCTGCGCCAGGCGGTTGAGGCCATGGGCTGCGAAGTCACCTCGAACATGCCGAGCCTTGTCGTGCTCAACCTGCCGGGCAAGCTCAAGGGCAAGGAGAAGGAGCTGGTGCAGGGCGAGCGCGCGAAGGGCTTCGGCATCTGGCCGACGCTGTCCGAGCCGGTGCAGGTGCGTATCGGCATTCTGAACCAGCTCAGCCCGGAGCAGATCGGCGAGATCGTGAGTCGCTTCGCCGACGCCATGCTTGCCATGGGCGCCGAGTTCGACAAGCAGAAGGTGATGAACCAGCTCAAGTCGTATTACGCCAAAGCCGCGTAACGCTTAACGCGCTGTTTACGATGCGCCCGCACGAGTTGCGGGCGACATCGCCTTTAGGCCTTGCCGCTAAATTTTGGCCACAACTCCCATTGAGAGTTGGCGCCAGAGTGGGTTCCCCTCGCCGAGGGAAGACGGGGGCAAGTATGATCGACCTGTATCAGCTGTTGGGGATAAAGCGGGGGGCTTCGCGGGACGAAATCCGCAAGGCCTATCGGCGCAAAGCTAAGACCTCACATCCCGACAGTGGCGGATCGGTCCAGCAGTTCAGCGCACTTGCCACCGCCCATGAAGTCCTGTCGGACGACAGGCGCCGGGAGAAATACGACACGACCGGCGAGATCGAGACCGCCAAGCCGAACAATGTGGACGTTAGCGCCATCGAGGTGATCGCGCAAAAGCTCGGCCTCGTCATCCACGCCGAGCAGGACGTGACGTCGATGGACATCGATGCCCTGATCCGGCAAGCGATCCGCGAGGATATCGCCTCGCGCAAATCGAACATCGCCGACCAAGAGCGGGCCATCAAGCGCGTGGGCCGGTTGCGGGCGAGGGCCAGGCGCAAGATCCAAGGCGGAGACAACCTGCTTCTCCGCGTGCTCGACTGGCACGAGCGTACTGCCAAGGATCTTATCAAGAAGAATGAGGACTCGGTCGCCTCGATGGAGCGGGCACTCGAAATCCTGGAAGGCTATTCCTTTGTCAGCGAAGCACCGCCGCCTGCGCAGGACGAGGTGTCCTCGGCCCTGTATGACACCATCCAGGCTTTGGATGAGTTGGCCGCGATCCTCAACGCCCAGCCAAAGGCTGCTGCAAGCTAAGTCTGGCCGAGCCCCAACCGGTGGCGTGTGGCAAATCGCCTCGGCCTGAAGGCGAAACTCCGAGCGGACCGAGAACGGCTAACTGCGGCAGCCCCTTACGCCTGTTTACAAGCCAAAAATCGCGGTTGTACCCATTTCTTGAACACGCATAGGGCGCAGTTTACGCTTGCCCAGTCGCCTCACGGGCATGACGCGACGCCTATGTCCCATTGGTTCGACGACCTCACCAAAAATCTGGCAAGCGCCGGAAGCGTTCCTCGACGCTCATTTCTTCAGCTTGTAGCAGCAGCCGCCGGCGTCAAAGCCCTCGAAGGAATTCCGTCAAGGCAAGCTGAGGCTGGTGAAGGCTCAAGGTTCAGGGGCGGGCGGAGAACGCCGCGTGACGCGGAGGAGCAGGCGCAGTGCGAGCCATAAGAACAGCACGATTAAAAGGAGCGCGATAAGCGGCGCCGCTAGAGCGAGAAGCGACATGAGCAGGGAGCCGGCGAGCTCCGACGTAGCCAGGACCGGATTGCCGACACCCGCGGTGAACACCGTCGATTTCGCCCGGAGCAAAGCCGTCATGCTCTGCATCACCCCTGCGATGCCGCCGCCGGCTATGACGGCGGTAGCCCATTTCACTGTGGGCGGCAGATCGGTGATGACGGCGGCCGACACCACTGTCCCGGCGACCAACGCTGCGGGCGTGGCGAGCGCGTCGAGCAGATTGTCGACGCCTGGAATGTAATAGGCGAGGATTTCAACGACGGCGGCGACGCTAAGCAGGATCAGTGCGGCCGGCGTTCCAAGCCAGGCGAAGCTGTCCGCGAGCGGGAGATGACCGCTATAGGCGGCGGCGCTTACCACAAGCAGCGGCAAGAACACGCGAAGTCCAGTCGCCGCGGCGAGTCCGATGCCGAGCGCCACCGAGACCGCAAGATCCAGATCCGACATGAACCCTCCAACCCGCTGAGGCGACTGCCAGCAACGACCTCAATGTAGTCAGTAGGTGCGGCCGCAGTAACTCATTCCGGCTTGCCTCTGCTGGGAGAATCAGCAAAGAACATAACAGGAACTTTATTTTGTCGGCTGCATTGCGCCGACGAAAGCGAAGACATCTATGGCGAAAATTGCGACCGAGCGCTTTCGGACACATGTGGCTGTAGGCGTCACCCGCGCCAGGCAACGGCCCACGGGTTCCCGCGTTCTCTTCTGCGCCCTCGACGGCCCAGTAAGGGTGCTTATCGAGTCCGACGGCGAGGACGATGCCCGCTGGCTCTGCCGCGAGATGGCTTTTGAGTTCATCTGTCTCTGCGACTGAGTCGCATAAGGCAAGGGCGAAGGTCAGGACTTGCCGCGGCGGGATTTGCTGCGGGCGCCGATGCTCTCTTTTAGCGCTGCCTTCAGACCGACGGGCTGGTGGTGCTTCTTGAGAAGGTCCTTGAAGGCTTCGTCGGCAAGTTTTTGGAAAGTCTTGCCTTGCTGACTTGCGACCGCATCGATCGCCTGCCACGTCTCGTCGTCGAATTGAAAGCGCTTTCCGGGCATTGGGCGATCCCTTTCCACGGTCCCTCGAATTTGCCGCTGATGACGAACCCCGTCAAAAGCGAATTGAAGCTTCAAGTTGTCCACAAGGCTTTGGAACCTGGAAGAGGCGCCGAAGATTAAGCCGATAGACCGCTTGCAAGACACCTGCGTCATGCGTGCAGATCCTAACGAAGGCCGCGAACACGCGGAGCGCTGCCGTCAGCTGGCGCGTTCAGCCACGTCCGCCGAGGCGAGGGCGTCTTATCTCGACACAGCCCACTCCTGGGAACAGCTTGCGGCCGAAATCGAAGGCGCCCAGGCCTTTATCAGGACCATGGCCGAGATCGTCGGACGCGAGCCCGAGCGGACAGGCCGTGCCGAGCCGGAAGCAGCATAGCTAGTCGCTCTCGTCGCTTTCGCGCGGATGGGCCAAGCGCCAATCTGAGGGCCTCTCGAAGCTGCCGCGCCATATGCCACGCTGGGCGTTCTGCGCCTCAACCTCAGCCTCGTGATAGGGATTGCCCGCCGCGCCGCCGAGATCGATGGCGTAGCCCTGCCGCACCATAGTTTCGCCGAGATCGGGCACGCCCTCGGCGCTGCATACGGCAACAGCCCGGCCGAAGCGGTCCTTGTCGTGGACGGTGCAATTGACGTTGCCGCCCTTGATCAACGTGGTGAGCCGCGCCTTTGCTGCGCGGCCGCAGGCCCAGGACTTGCCGTTGGCTTCCTTGCAGGTCTGGCGTAGCTCCGGCGCATCGATGCCGAAGATGCGGTACTCGGAGCCATCGCCAACGCGCAGAGTGTCGCCGTCGATCGAGACGATCTTCGCGCCGGGCCCGAAGGGCGGCGGCTTGTAGCTGCAGTAGCGCTCGATCAAGAGAGCGAGGATAATGAGAATAACGACGGCGGCGATCTTACCAAGCGCCTGCGCCAGCCCCTTAGACGACATCTCACCGCCGTCGTTGTCGGTGGCTTCCTTGCGGCGCGGCGGAGCCTTGTCGTCCTGATTGGTCATGCTTGCGCCCGCTTAATTCCGGCGCGTATGAGGTCGGCCGCTTCGGCGGGGTCGGTCCAGCGCAGCACCTTCACCCATTTGCCTTGCTCGAGGTCCTTGTAATGCTGGAAGAAGTGGCCGATCTGCTCCACCAAAATCTCTGGCAAATCGCGGTAGCTCCCGACTCGCTTGTAGAAAGGGTGAAGCTTGTCGATCGGCACGGCGATGATCTTCTCGTCGATGCCTTTCTCGTCCTCCATCAGCAACGCTCCGATCGGCCGTGCGCGCACCACCGCGCCGGGTGCGACCGGCGTCGGTGCAATCACCATGCAGTCGATCGGATCGCCGTCCTCCGACAGCGTGTGCGGGATGAAGCCATAGTTCGCGGGATAGAACATGGCGGTGTGCAGGAAGCGGTCGACGAACATGGCCCCCGATTTCTTGTCGACCTCGTATTTGACCGGAGCGCCACCTTGCGGGATCTCGATGATGACATTGACTTCGTGCGGCGGATTTTCGCCGACCTTGATGCTTGAAAGATCCATGGGCCCGTTATCCCTGCGTTACGGGGTACTCAGCTTATCCCATCGCTGCCGCGCGCGCGAAGGCAAGCGCAAATGGAAGTGGAGAACCGAGTTGGGCCTGGGAACCCGCTCGCGACCCGGGCGTTGTGCATCGCGAAACGAAGATAACAACCAAAAGACGGGGTAAGCCATGAGGGAACACCGCAATGTCATCACCTGCACGGTTGCAACCGCTAACGGGTTCGCCATGCCCTATCGCGCGCGGCCCGTCCCGCCGCTCGAGAAGATCCCGGCTCCTCAGAACACCAAAAAAGAATCCTCACTCGCACGCGTAAGCAAATCGCATGCGGCCGAAGCGCCGACCAAGGCGAGACGACACGGCGCAAGATCCTGACGCGCTTCTGATTCTCAGTCCTCGGCGAGGCTCGCGCGCACGCTCGCAATGGCGCGCAATTGCTCCTCGCTCAGCGTGGGGAATTTAGGATCGATCGCCTCGACCCGCTCGATGATGGCCGAGGCAACGACAAGGCGTGTGAACCATTTGTGGTCGGCCGGCACGACGTACCACGGCGCATCGTCGGTCGCGGTGGCGCGGATCATGTCTTCGTAAGCCGTCAGGTATTGGTCCCACAACTTCCGATCGCCGATGTCGCCGGCGTTGAATTTCCATTGCTTGGCCGGATCGTCGATGCGCGCAAGCAGGCGCTTCCGCTGCTCCTTCTTTGAGACATTGAGAAAGAACTTGAGGACCGCCGTGCCGTTGTGCACGAGATGGCGCTCGAAGGCATTGATGTCTTCGTAGCGTTCCTTCCAAAGTTCCTTAGTGACGAGCCTGGGCGGCAGGCCTTGACGATCCAGCAGCTCCTTATGCACGCGGGTCACCAGCACCTCTTCGTAATAAGAGCGGTTAAAGATGCCGATATGGCCGCGTCTCGGCAGCTCGACGGCTGCCCGCCACAGGAAGTCGTGATCAAGCTCAAGCTGACTCGGCGCCTTGAAGGGATGCACGTCGCAGCCCTGCGGGTTGACGCCTGACATGACATGCTCGATGACGCCATCCTTGCCTGCAGCATCGAGTCCCTGGAGGACGATAAGGACGGCCCATTGGTGCTCGGCATAGAGCCGCTCTTGCAGCTCGCCGAGCCGCTCGGCGCTTTGTGTGAGCAGCGCCTTGGCTGAATCCTTGTCGAGTCCGTCCTGGTCGCCGGGGTCGAAATCTGCAAGCTTGAACCGGGACCCGTCCTTGATGCGATAGCGCTTGGTGAGGTCCGATTGATTCAAGCTTCAGTTTCCGTCGATCTGCCTGCCGACGATGGCGATGGTCTGCTGATACACGCCCGCGGCGTTCCAACCCTGGATGGCTGCGAAGTTCGGCTGACCGGACTGGTAGCCTGCGCCTCTGATCCAGCCATGGGCTTTCAGGAAATTGGCGGTCGAGGCGAGCGCATCGGCCTTGGTGTTGAGGTTGATGGCGCCGTTGCCATCGCCGTCGACCGCGTAGAGGAGGATGGACTTGGGCAGGAACTGGGTCTGGCCGACCTCGCCGTGCATGGCGCCCCGCGTGCCAGAGCTGAGCACCCCGCGATCGACGAGCTGCAAGGCCGCGTAGAGCTGGTCCGTGAAATATTCCGGTCTCCGGCAATCGTAGGCCAAGGTAGCGACCGCCGAGATCGTCGGCTGATTGCCCATGAAGCTGCCGAACCCGGTCTCCATCCCCCAGATGGTGATCAGGGGCCCGGGCGGCACTCCGAAACGCTTCTCGATCGAGTTAAACAGCGCGGCATTGGCGGCCTTCAGCGAGCGGCCTTTGGCTGCGATGGCTGAGGCCCCGCGCTTGGCCATGAAGTCGGAGAGGGAAAGCTTGAAACTATGTTGCCCGCGGTCAGCCCTGATGGTGCCGACGGAATAGCTCGTATTCATCAGCGCCGAAATGGCCTTTTGCCCAACGCCTTTCGCTTGAGCCTCATTGGCGAATACCGTCTTCCAGGATTCGAATGCACCGGAATTGTTGCCGCATGGCGCAGCCTCGGCCGAGCTCACCATCAACACAACAGCTGCGGCGACAGCCGCCTTGCCCAACTGTCTCTCAACCATCGATACCGCGCCCCGAATTTCCGCGCCGCAAGGAGCGCGACCGCCAAAGTTGGGCTATCCTAGTTTGGCCCGCTGGGAAGTTCCACTGGCGTCAGTCCGCCGCCTCGCAACTCTAGGCAGAAACAGAACTTTCAGGCTTTTTTCGCGCAAGTCTCCGCAAATCAGCCTTTTTTCTGCATGTCGCGCATGGCGTCAGTCATCAGCCAAGCGAGCTGCTGCGCCTGAAGCCCGAAGGTCTGCATCTGGGTTTGTGCATAGCGGCTCTGGAGGGTTAGCACCTCCTGCACGTCATTGGCGCGGGCAAGATCGCTCGCCAAGGCAAAAGAGCGCTCAGCATTCTCCTTGGCAAAGACAATAGCCTTGTCCTGCACTGCCCTGAATCCGACCGTTTGCGCGCCCGGTGGGGATTGCTGCCAGGCATTTATGGCCTGGGTCAGAAAGTCCATGAACTGCCCGTAGGCGGCGCGCGCTTGTTCGACGTTCTTTTCCGCCATCTCACGTATCTGCGGCGGTATTTCAAAAGCCGATTTGTCTGCCATGGCGTCCCTCCCTGTCGACCGGCTCATGCGCTCCATTCGCTCCAAATCGCCATAGCGTAATGCATTTTGGAGAGAGTGCGAGGAAGAAAGAACGCGACTATTCCGCCGCCTCGGCGAGGGTATTGAGACCGGCGAGATATTTTTCGGCGTCGAGTGCCGCCATGCAGCCAAGACCCGCAGCCGTTACCGCCTGGCGATAGACGTCGTCGGCCACGTCGCCGGCAGCGAACACGCCTGGCACCGATGTCGCAGTCGAGCGCGGCGCCGTGATGATGTAACCGGACGGCTTCATGTCGAGCTGGCCCTTGAATAGGTCGCTCTGCGGCTCGTGCCCGATGGCGATGAAGATGCCGTCGATGGGGAGCGTGATCATCTCACCAGTGAGCGTGCTCTTGAGCTCGGCGCCGGTCACCGAGCGTGGATCGTCGCGGCCGAGCACGCGATGGAGCTCGTTGTTCCAAAGGACATCGATCTTCTTGTTGACGAACAGCCGCTCCTGAAGAATCTTCTCGGCGCGGAGCACGCCGCGGCGATGCACGAGCAGTACTTGATTGGCGATGTTGGCAAGAAAGATTGCTTCCTCGACCGCAGTGTTGCCGCCACCGACCACGATCACTTTCTTACCGCGATAAAAGAAGCCATCACAGGTCGCGCAAGCCGAGACGCCGTAACCCTTGAAGCGCTCCTCGGAAGGAAGCCCGAGCCAGCGCGCCTTTGCGCCGGTGGCGATGATCAGGGTGTCGGCGGTGTACTCGGTATGGCTATCCCCTTTGAGCCAGAACGGGCGCCGCTTGAGATCGACCTCGACGATATGATCGTGGATGATTTCGGTGCCGACATGTTCAGCTTGCACGCGCATCTGGTCCATGAGCCATGGACCCTGAATCACCTCGGGGAAGCCCGGATAGTTTTCTACGTCGGTGGTGACGGTCATCTGGCCGCCGGGCTGGATGCCCTCGATCAGAAGAGGCTTCAGCATGGCGCGCGCGGCGTAAATTCCTGCGGTGTAGCCGGCAGGACCTGATCCGACGATGATCACCTTGGCGTGACGGGGAGTCATTGATGTGCCTCTCAGGCAAAGGACCGACAGAGGTAAGCATAAGGGCGCGCAAGCGCAAGCTGCGCTCCGAAGGCGCTCGCGAACTGGCAAATTAAGCTTTAGTTTCAATGTTTAGTGCGCTCCTGATCGCGGACGCGACGCCCCTCTGTGGTTGATCCCGCGCGCAGCTCCACGTCTCGGCGCGGCCTTCGAAGGGCCGAGTCGCGCTACTGCATCAGCGCGTGGAAGCGGCCGAGCCGCCGGTGATGATCCAGGTTTACGCGGCCCTGGCTTTGCGGCTTGCGGCGATCAGCGCCTCGGCTCCGCTACCGGCCGCGGCCTGAGAAGCTAGCGGGTTGGACGGCGCGTCTCCGGGCCCGCTAAAAATGTCCGGAACGTATGGCGCTCAATTTCTTTTCGATTCTTTTGAGTGAAGGACTTAAAATTGCGCGCGACGGCCGACTTCTCGGCGTTCGCCTTCAATCCCGCGATCCCGCCATCGTCCACAAGGAGCAGCCAAGATGCGTTCCACCCGCCTCGATGCCACCGACTGGCGAATCTTGCGCGAGCTTCAGGCCGACGGGCGCATCACCAATGTCGAGCTTGCCCGCAAGGTAGGCATCTCGGCGCCGCCGTGTCTGCGCCGGGTGCGTGCGCTCGAGGAGGCAGGCATCATCAAGGGCTTCACCACGATCCTGAATGACAGGGCGCTCGGCTTCGATGTTACGGCCTTCGCCATGATTAGGCTGCACAGCCAAGCCGAGGCCGATCTCATTGCCTTCGAGGAATGGGCGCGCGCTTCTTCCATCGTGCGCGATTGCTACATGCTTTCGGGCGAGATCGACTTCCTCCTGAAATGCGTGGCACCGGATCTGGCCGCATTCCAGGATTTCATCATTCATGAGCTGACTGCGGCGCCCAACGTGGCGAGCGTGAAAACCTCGCTGGTCATCAGAGCTTCGAAACATGCCGAAGGCGTCCCGGTGGAGCTTGCCGGCGGCAAGGCCCAGGCGAGGCCGCTGGAGCGTGCGCGGACCTGAGGATCTTATTGAAGCTTCAGTCCGCTGGTTTTGCCGAAATTGACCAGGCGCCGTAGCCGACGACTCGCGAACGGTCGCCGCTGGTATCTCCGGAATTGCGCAGATCGAGCCGCCTGATCATCCAGCCTCGCTCCTGCGCAGCGCACAGAGCTCCATTGAGCGCGGAAAAGCCGCAAGCTTCGTAAGGGCCGAGCGTCGCGTAATCGAGCCGCTCGATCGCAGCGGCGGTAGCGCGGTCGCGCGCCTTCGCCGACACATCGTCGAGGTAATGCGAAAGGTCCGTACTCACCACGAGCAGGGTCCGCCCATCCATAATGGCGCCAATGACGGCCGCGACGTCTTGCGGAGAGGCATCGCCCACGAGCAGGGGTATGAGCGTGAAGTCCCCGAGCACAGTTTGGAGAAACGGCAGCTCGACCTCGAGCGAATGCTCGGGCGCGTGCGCCCTGTCATCCGTGCTGACAACGCCCTGGTCTACAAGGTAGCCGATGGCATCGGTATCGATGGGAACATCTCCAAGGGGCGTAGCGAAAGCTTTCGCTGAGGACGCAGCGATCCCTCTCACGGATACATAGTGGGGCGGCCCAATGAGCAGCACGCGTGCGTAGCTGTGCCCCGCGGCCGGGACCTCGGCAAAGGCGCTCGCGGCGATCGGTCCCGAGTGCATGTATCCGGCATGGGGGGCGATGACTCCTAGGAGACGCCCTCGACCCGAGGACTTCGGCTCCGCCAAAAGGGATTCGACGATCGCCTTAAGCTCGCTCTCGCCACGCGGATAGAAGCTCCCGGCCACGTCCGGCGGCCTGACATTTAGGCGTGGTTTTGGTGCGAACATGACAATATTGACTCCGGCACCAACCGGCCCATGATCTTAGCATGGAGAGCGTGGATTTTGGCGCTTCAGTGCCCGGCCGCTACTGGCATGGTCTCGCCGACGGCCGCGTCCAATGCGATCTCTGCCCACGCGAATGTAAATTGCACGAAGGGCAGAGGGGACTTTGCTTCGTGCGGGCGCGCCAAGGCGACCGGATGGTGCTCACGACCTATGGAAGGTCATCGGGCTTCTGCCTCGATCCTATCGAAAAGAAGCCGCTGAACCATTTCCTGCCCGGAACATCGGTTCTATCTTTCGGCACCGCCGGCTGCAATCTCACCTGCAAGTTCTGCCAGAACTGGGACATCTCCAAAGCCCGCGCCGACGACCGGCTCCAGCAGCACGCCTCACCCGAGGCGATCGCGCAAGCCGCAATGCGAAGCGGCGCCCGCTCGGTGGCCTTTACCTACAACGACCCGGTGATCTTCCTCGAATATGCCGTCGATGTCGCCGCTGCCTGCCGCGAGTCGGGCGTGAAGACCGTGGCGGTGACCGCCGGCTATATCGGCGAGGCGGCGCGGCCTGAATTCTTGGCCGCCATGGATGCCGCCAATATCGACCTCAAGGCCTTCACCGAGAATTTCTACCGCAAGCTTTGCACCGGCTCGCTCGATGCGGTACTCGACACGCTTTGCTACGTGAAGCACGAGACAAACACCTGGCTCGAGATCACCACGCTGCTCATCCCGGAAGAAAACGATTCGTCGCAAGAAGTTGGCGCTTTGAGCGAGTGGGTGATGGAGAATCTCGGGCCCGACGTGCCGCTTCACTTCACGGCCTTCCACCCTGATTGGAAGATGCAGAATACGCCGCCAACCCCGCCGGCAACGTTGAGGCGCGCGCGAGAAATCGCGAGAGGGACGGGGCTGCGCTACGTCTATACCGGCAACATCCACGACGAGCCGGCACAGAGCACTTACTGCCACGCCTGCGGCTCGCGGCTGATCGGCCGCGACTGGTACACGATCACCGCCTGGGGGCTTGATGCGGACGGCGCCTGTGCCTCTTGCGGCGCGCCATGCCCCGGATCGTTCGAAGCCGGGCCGGGCAGGTGGGGCGCGCGGCGCGCTGCCATCATCATCGCCGCGGCATGAACGAGACGGCCTCTGCCAATCCGATCCTCGTCGAGGTGATGCGGGGGCCGATCGTCGAAAGCCGGCACGCCGGCGCGATCGCCGTCTCCGACGCGAATGGACGTCTTCTGGTCGCGTTTGGCGATGTCGAACGCCCCATCTACCCGCGCTCTGCCGTCAAGGCGATGCAGGCCATTCCGCTCATCGAGAGCGGTGGGGCTGACGCCTTCGATCTTAACGATGATGCGCTCGCCGTCGCTTGCTCCTCTCACAGCGGCGATGCCGTTCATCTCGAAGCGGTGCGAAGCTTGCTCGCCAAGGCGCGGCTGGACGAGAGCTATCTTGCCTGTGGGGCGCATTGGCCAGTCAGCGAGGAAATGACGCGTGCGCTGATGCGTGCGGGGCGCCGGCCGCAACCGCTCCACAATAATTGCTCGGGCAAACATGCCGGCATGCTCGCCGCCGCTGTAGCGCTTGGTCTCGAGCCGCGCGGCTACGAGCAGCCTGACCATCCTCTTCAGGTGATGATTGCACGTATCATTTCAGAGACTTGCGGCACAGCGCTCGACCGCGGGCGCATGGGAGTCGACGGCTGTTCGGTTCCGACTTGGGCGATCCCGCTCAGCGCCTTGGCGCGCGGTTTTGCCCGGCTTGGCAACGGTGAGGGACTTACACCGGAACTGACAAGCGCGATGCGAAGGCTCGTGGCCGCCTGCTTCGCTTCGCCCGTGCTGGTTGCGGGAGATGGCCGTCTGGACACCGTCGTGATGGCAGCGCTCGCTCCCGAGATCTTCATGAAGGGTGGCGCGGAGGGCGTGCATTGCGCGGCTTTGCCAGAGCTTGGACTCGGGATTGCCCTCAAGATCGACGACGGCGCCAAGCGCGCGGCTGAGCGCGCTCTCAGCGAGGTTCTCGTGGCGCTCGTGCCGCGAGCGATGCATGTGCTCGCGGCTCAACTCGAGGGCGAGCTGCTCAACTGGCGTGGCATCAGTATTGGGCGCCTGACGGCGAGTGCTGAATTGCAGCATGCAGTTGCGACGTTAGCGCAAAACTCCGGCCTCCAACTCAACCGTGCGGCACAGTGATCTGAGCTAGCACGCGGCGTTGGAGTAAATGGCGAGGTTGGCATAGGCCGCAGCACCTGCCATCGCGAGATCGGAACCCACGGGCGTCGAGCCGTTCACGGCGCGGATCGCGCCGTCCTTCGCACCGCTGATCGTATTGCGGGTGATGAGCGCGGTGCGGGCAAAAGAATCGGTCGAGACCCCGATCCCGATATACGCGTCGCGGATGAGATTATCGGTGATGCTCACGTCGCGGAGATCGCCGCTACAGCCGATCATGATCCCGTAACCCGGCGAGGTTTCGATCACATTCCCGCTCACGACGCTATCGACTTGGACAGCGATGCCGATGCCGCGCGAGTCGGTGTCCTTGCGAAAGAAGATGTTGCGGATCAGGTTGCCCTGGACCACGGCGAGCTTGCCGCTCTCCGTTAAATTGGTGACCGAGATGCCGCCGGCGGCCTTATCCACGATATTGTTGGCAATCACCGCGCCCTCGAAGGATAGCTCGGTAAAAAGCGCGACATCGCCGAGACGCATGCACGAATTGCCGATCATCTGGCAGTTGGAGGCTGAGCTCGCACGGATCGCCGAGGAGGAGCAGTCGGCGATGCGATTGCCGTTGATCAGTACGGACCCCGCACGAAGCACGTTGATGGCGTTGCCGTTCTCTCCGCTGCCGCCGCTCTTGGCCGTGATGCGCTCGATGCGATTCGAGATGACCATGGTGGCGTCCTCGCCCGCCTCCGAGCGGCACACCAGGATGCCGTTAGCGCCACAGTCGTGCACATGATTATGCGCGATCTCGAGGCCGGCCGCGTCCTGGCTGAACAGACCGCTTTCGCCGATTAGGCCAATCTCGCAGTCTGTAATGCGGCCTGACACCTCATGCAGCACAATGCCATGCTCGGCGCTCCCAATGACGCGGCAGTCCGACAACGTAAGGCCCTTTACGCTCTCAGCGATGAGCAGAGCGCCGCTATCGATCGGCTTTGCTTCGCCCTCGAGCGTCAGTCCGGTAAGGCGGATATCCGAGGCATTCTCAATCGAGATGAGCGCGCCCCCGCCGGTGTAGCAGAGCACCGACTTGCCGGGGACGCCCTGGATCTGGGTTCCCGATTTCAGTTCGAGCTTGCCGCTCATGTAGTTGCCGGGCGGCAGAAAGAACGGCGTGCCGGACTCTGCGGCTTGATCAGCGGCGTCTTGCAGAGCTGCGGTCTGGTCGCCGGCCCGAGGCACGACGCCATAGGTGCTGAAAGGCTGCGCGATATTCCTTTGTGCTCGCACAGGGCGGAAGCCGGCCGCCAACGCGAGACCCATGCCGAGCGTTCCGAGCATCAGCTCCCTGCGCCCGACCGCCATTTACTACGTGTCCTTGTGGAGCAGGTCTGCCGGTTCCGAGGCAAGCCCGACTCCTGTTCGCTCCTCTGGGACAGCGGCGTGAGCGTAAGCGAAGACAAGGCGAAGGAGCTCTTGGGCACCTTTCAGGAGTTCGGCCTCGGTGAAAGGACCACCCTGGGCGGAGGCATGTGGAATGTGCACGAACAGAGCGAGCGGAGGAGTCTCTTGGCGCGCGCCCCAATCGAGCGAAAGGTAGTAGAGGTAGTTGCAGAGGTAGCTCCCAGCGGAGCGCGATGTTGTTGCAGCGAGACCCCGCGCTCTGAGATGAGCGGCAAGCACTGCGGCGGGCAACCTCGTATCGTGGCGCTCTGGACGTTGCGCGAGAACGAGGGCACTCGCGGGGAGAGCTCCCCTCGCGTCGGGACGCGGCGCGGTGCGGTTTTGTGCCGACCGCTCGATGCGAAAGGTTTTCGAGCGCTCGCTCACCCCGAAATGAACGATGACCTGCGGCTGCAGGGTTTCGTGCAGGGCAGGTGCGAGCGCGGCAACGGTCTCCCATTCGGTGGGGAATACCCGCGAATGAACATCGCAATCGTGGATCGGAGGGGCGGCTGCCAGAGCCTCAACAAGGCGGGCCGAAGGATTGTCCGGAACGCCGGGAAACGGGCCAAAGCCCGTGAGAAGCACGCGCAGCCTTGCCATGCTTTCCGGATTACCCGGCTGCTAGGTTTTAGGGAAGCGAATTCACGGGACGGCTACCGCGCGTCCTTGATGCCGGCGAGGCGGCCAAGCTCTTGCGCGGCGGCGGCAGGTGTCATTTCGCCCGAGCGAACCTTATCCTCAAGTTCCTTCCAGTGCCGTGCCGCGCGCTTTCCCCCTTTGAAGGCGGCGAGCAGGCGTTGCTCGAAAATCTCGCGCATCCAGGCGGCGGCCTGGTCGCTGCGTCGCTGATTCAACAGACCCGACGACGCGAGCGCGGCATGCCGGTCCTTCACCTTCTGCCACAGCGTGTCGAGTTCGGTATTGTCGCGTGCAGAGAGCGTCAGCACTTGCGGTTCCCAATTGGAGTGACCGGCGGCAAGGATGTGCAGCGCAGTCCGGTATTCCATCGCCGCGCGGTTGGCGCGTTCGATATTATCGCCGTCAGCCTTGTTAACCGCGATGAACTCGGCAAGCTCGAGTAGGCCGCGCTTGATGCCTTGCAGCTCGTCGCCTGCGCCGGGGATGGCCACGACGACGAAGATGTCGACCATGTTGGCGACGGAAATCTCCGACTGCCCCACGCCGACCGTCTCGACCAGCACCACGTCGTAGCCGGCAGCCTCGGCGAGCGCGATCGTCTCGCGCGTCGTCTTGGTGACGCCGCCGAGGCTATCGCCGGCCGGCGATGGCCTGATGAAGGCCGATGGCTCGGTCGCGAGCCTTCCCATGCGGGTTTTGTCGCCGAGGATCGAGCCGCCGCTCCGCGACGACGTCGGATCCACGGCAAGCACGGCAACCTTGTGGCCTTGGGCCACCAGGTTCAGCCCAAGCTGATCGATCAAAGTCGACTTGCCAGCGCCAGGCACGCCGCTGATGCCGACTCTGATAGATCCTCCAGTATGAGGCAGGAGCTGCTCAATGAGGGCTTGCGCCTTCGCCTGATCCTCGGGCTTGGCGCTTTCGACCAGGGTAATAGCGCGGGCAAGCGAAACTCTGTCGCCGGAGCGAATGGCCTTGGCTGCTCCCTCGGACTCGCGCTTCGATTTTGCCTCATGGCGCATGAAATGCGGGTACGGGCAAACCGCGCCTAGCGCAAGCGCGTTCTCGGCTGAGAATCAGTGCGCAGGCTTTGCCTGGCGCGGGGAGCGCACCCACCACATGAGCGCGGCTATGGTCGCAAGCGTGGTGAGATAGGTAAGGAGCTGAAGCCCTGTCGGCTTGTCGGTATAGCCAACCAGAACATGGAGCATGCGGCCAACGATGCTCGAATCCGGCAACAGCCATGACGAGTCCCACAGCCGCGTTTGCAGGGCGGTGACCACGCCGGCGGCTTGCAGGAAGTGGATTGCTTGCGCCGCCATGCCCGCCGCGAGCAGGGCGAGAAGGATACTCGTCACCGAAAAGATGTAGCGGGTAGGGAGCGCGATGAGGCCGAAATAGCTGAGCGCCGTCATCGCGGCCCCGCCCAGGAGGCCGAGCACGCCACCCAAGAGGAGCGATCCCATCGACGTGCCGGTGACCACGATGCCATAGAGAAAGAGCACGATTTCCGATCCCTCGCGCATCACTGCTACGAAAACCACCACGGCGAGCGCGGTGAGTGGCCGTCGCCCCGCGCTGACATCGTCGCCCACCTGCCGGAGTTCTGCGACGATCTCCCTGCCATGCTCGGCCATCCAAACATTGTGCCAGGTGAGGCTGATCACGGCGACGATCAGCACAGTGGCGTTGAGCAGTTCCTGACCCGAGCCGGCAAACGCATTGGAGATGGCGCCGGCAAAGGCGGCCACGATGCTGGCGCCGAGCACGCCCGCAGTGATGCCGAGGCTGACCCACCAGCCGCGCCCGACGATGCCGCGGGTTGCGGCGAGCACGATGCCGACGACCAGTCCCGCCTCGATGACCTCGCGAAAGACGATGATGAGCGCGCCGAGCATGAGCTATTTCGCAACGAGCGCGCCTTTCGCGCTGTCCTCGTGATATTCGCCAAAGAACTCGTAGCGGCCTGGATCGAGCGGCGCGATTTTGATCACTGCCGTTTGACCGCCGGGAATCACCTTCTCGGCATCAAAGTCGTTGCTCTCGAACTCCTCGGCCGTTGGATCGCTATTTGTAACTTTCAGAGTCAGATCCTTACCGGCAGGCACTTGAAGCTCCGAGGGCTCGAAGCGATGGTCCTTGATCGTGAGCGAGAAGTCGTCGGCTCGGACAGGAGAAGCCAATCCCACGACAGCGGGCAGGGACAGGGCAAGCAGCAGGCGCATTGATCCTCCTTAGCGACTTTGCTTTGCCCAGCGCCACCAAAATGGACGTTGTAACGGCCGGCCGCAAGCCCCTCGGCAACGAGGTCAGGAGCGGCCGCGCAGTCTTTAATTATTCCAATGAGAAACTTGGACGTAAGAAACTGAGCGAGCGAAGATTCCTCGCTCTAGCAGGGGGAAGGAGTCTTCGGCTTGCGGCGATGGGACGCAAGAATTTGCCCCGCTAGCGGCGCAACACGCCGATTACCCTGCTGGAAAAGCTCAAACGCTCGGCCATGATGCTGATCACATAGGTGAGCAGGGCTTGGGCGAGAGGTTCGTTTTCGCGTTTGATGCGCTCGTAGGCGTTGGCACTCAACGCATAGAGCACGCTTGGAACCTCGGCCTGAATGGTGGCGCTACGAAGTTGGCTCGTGATCAGCCCCATCTCCCCGATCGTGGTGTGCGGACCGAGGCTGCGGACGCGGATCGAGCGCCCGTCATCCATGTTGACAATGATGCCGACCCGGCCTTCGAGGATGAAGTGCATCGAATTGGCCGGCTCGCCTTGTGCGGCGATGATGACATCCTTGTCGACATCGAGCCGTTCGCAGACCGCGGCCAATTGATCGGCATGGTCGGCGCTTCCCAAGGCGCGGGTGAACCAATCGCGCAAGGTCTGTGCCTCGGCTCCTTTGCCCATATGGGCGGCAATGATGGCCTGCTCGCAAGCCTCGAGCGCGCGGTCGAGATCCGAGGCAACAACGACATCGTCGGCGATGAAACCTCGCGCATCGAATGCATTGCGGAGCTCGTGCGAGAGATTGACCAGCACGAGGCGTGCGCCAACTTCCTCGGCGACCTGCTTGATTTGAGTAAAGCTGTGCATGGCCGATGAATCGATGCCCGTGACCAGGCGGAAATCGAACACGAGGAACCTGCAGTCTGGCTGATTCGCAAACAGCGCCTTGACTTGCTGATAAAGCCGATTGGCGGAGCCGAAGAATAGATAGCTTTGCAGGCTCATGCCTTGGATCTCGCGGCCATGGGCCGCGAGGATGGCAAGCTCCTCGGGTCCGCGATCTAATGTTGATCGATATTCCGATCCATCAAATCTGAACTTGATCGCATTCACGCGGCTCGCACTTACCGCGAAAGTGGCGCAGCCGATGGTCACTCCGATGAGCACGCCGGCAATGAAGCCGAATTGGACGATGAGCAACGCGATGGCGAGCAACGAGGCGTATTCGAGCAGCGAGATCCGCCGCGCGGCATCGACCAGCCACTCATACATCAGGCTCGCGCCGAGATAGAGAAGCAGGCCAGCGAGGACGAATTTGGGGATGTAGGCGATGAAGCTCGGATCGACCGCGAGCATCAAGACCGAAGCAGCAGCGACGGTGAGCCCGCAAATCGGGCTGCGGCCGCCTGCGGCGTATACCAGCGTTGTCCGGCTAAGCGAAATGCAGCTCACATAGCCGCCGATCAACCCGGCCACCACGTTCGCCGCGCCAAGCGTCTCGAGCTCTCGGCCAAGCTCCGCCTCGCGGCGCGTGGCAAGCTCGATTCCTGTGGTATTGAGCAGCATGGTGATGGCAGTCACGAACATCACGGCAAAAATGTCGCCGCTCAGGCTCGGCAAGATGCGCCATGGGAATTGTCGGACGTCGCCAAAGTCCCATGTCGGCGCGAGCCCAACCGCGGTTGGAGCCTTGAACGTCCAGCCAAGCCTGAGCGCTTCGCCGAGGCTCGTTCCGGTGAGGGCGAACACAACATGGGCGAGGACCGCCGCGGCGAGGAGAATGCCGGGAAGGAGGAAGGGATTTTTTCCCCGGCGCACAGCCAAATACAGACAGACCGCAACAGCGCCGGCGGCCGCGAGCTGACCGACTATCGGCTGCTCGAACAAGGCTGGAGCAGTCCATAGGGTAAGCCGCTCATCGGTGATCACGCTAATGGCTCCGCTCACCATCAACCAACCGGTGGCACTCAGGAATCCCCCAATAACCGGGTAGGGGATGAAGCGGATCGCGCCTCCCGCTCGCGCGAGGCCGAGAGAGAAAAGCAGGATGCCGGTCAGAAGCGTGGCGAGAGCCACAACGATCATGACGGGGGCCAAAAGGTCGTCGGGCGGCCCCATTTCGATCAGCCGCTGGGCCACTTTCGCAGCAAGCGTTGCGGTAACCGCGGCGGTCGCGCCGTCAGGAGCGGCTATGGCGAAGGGAAGAGAGCTCCTTGCCGCCACAAACGATGCGGCGATGGCCGTGGTCATAAAGGTTGCCGCGATACCGTAAGCGAGCCAGGTGTGAAGCGATGCGGAGAAGATCAGAGCCGCGAAGGAGAGGCCATAAGCGACCGTCATGATGCTGGCGGCAATCCCGGCAAACAGATCGTTCGCCTGTGTGATGAAGTGGCTGGCCCGCGGGCTCTCTCGGCTCCCGGCAACACCTTTGAGCGACATTCCTGCCCAATCCTGCAAGCCCCGGCACCCTTTTTTACAGGAGCGGCGTCCCAAGCGCAGCCTGACATGCTTTCGGCGTTATTGTCCGAATCTGCGGCGACCGATAGTCGAGACGTATGACGGTTTTCTGATGCTGGTTGCGGGGGCGGTGGAGAATTTGCCAGTCTTACTCGGCGGCCTGCTTGGTACCCGCAGTTGCACCGAGCTTCTTGAGGAGATCGATGGCAGCCTGGACGATGGGCGTTCCGGGCCCGAAGATCGCCTTGGCGCCGGCTTCGTAGAGCGCGGGATAATCCTGGGGCGGGATCACGCCTCCCACAACGACCATGATGTCGCCGCGGCCCTGCTCCTCGAGCGCCTGGCGCAGCGCGGGTACCAGCGTCAAGTGGCCAGCCGCAAGCGACGACACGCCGACGATGTGCACGTCATTCTCGACGGCCTGGCGGGCGGCCTCTTCAGGCGTCTGGAACAGAGGACCGATATCGACATCGAAGCCAAGGTCGGCAAAGGCTGACGCGATGACCTTCTGACCGCGGTCATGGCCATCCTGCCCCATCTTGGCGACGAGGATGCGCGGCCTCCGCCCATGCTCGGTCTCGAATGAGTCGATCAGCTCCTTGATGCGGGTCATGCTTCCGTCCATGCGACCCATCTCCGCTTTATAGACGCCGGTGATTGCCGACACCTCAGCTCGATGCCGCCCGAACACCTTCTCGAGCGCGTAGGATATTTCGCCCACCGTGGCCTTGGCGCGGGCGGCCGCCACGGCGCCTGCGAGAAGGTTTGCGGTGCCTGTCTCTGCGCTTCTCGTCAGCGCGTCAAGCGCACTCTGGACCACCGCCTCGTCGCGCTCGGCCTTGAGGCGCGTAAGCTTCTCCAGCTGCTGACGGCGTACGGCGCGATTATCCACCTTCAATATGGAGATATCCGCGTCTTTGTCGGTCCGGTACTTGTTCACGCCGACGATGGTTTGCCGGCCTGAATCGATGCGGCCTTGGGTGGCTGTCGCAGCCTGTTCGATCATCCGCTTGGGGATACCGGCAGCGATCGCCTTGGTCATGCCGCCGATCTTTTCCACCTCCTCGATATGCTTGAGTGCGCGAGTGGCAAGGTCATAGGTGAGGCGTTCGACGTAGAAGCTGCCGCCCCAGGGGTCGATGGTGCGGGTCGTGCCAGATTCCTGCTGAAGAATAAGTTGCGTGTTGCGGGCAACGCGCGCCGAGAAATCGGTGGGCAGCGCCAGCGCCTCGTCGAGCGCATTGGTGTGCAGCGATTGGGTATGACCTTGCGTCGCCGCCATCGCCTCGACGCAGGTGCGCACCACATTGTTGAACACATCCTGCGCTGCGAGACTCCAGCCGCTCGTCTGGCAGTGGGTGCGCAGCGCAAGCGAGCGCGGGTCCCTCGGCTTGAACTCTTCGGCCATGAGCTTGGCCCAGAGCAGCCGCGCGGCGCGCATCTTGGCGATTTCCATGAAGAAGTTCATGCCGATGGCCCAGAAAAAGGAGAGCCGCGGTGCGAAGGCATCAACGTCGAGGCCAGCGTTCACTCCGGCGCGCACATATTCAATGCCGTCGGCAAGCGTATAGGCGAGCTCGAGGTCAGCCGTCGCCCCGGCCTCCTGCATGTGATAGCCGGAGATCGAGATCGAGTTGAACTTCGGCATCTTCTTCGACGTGTAGGCGAAGATGTCCGAGACAATGCGCATCGATGGCGCGGGCGGATAGATGTAAGTGTTCCGCACCATGAATTCTTTCAGGATGTCGTTCTGGATCGTGCCGGAGAGTTGCTCCGGCGGCACGCCTTGCTCCTCGCCGGCGACGATGAACAGTGCGAGCACAGGCAGCACTGCGCCATTCATGGTCATCGACACCGAGACCTGATCGAGCGGGATGTGATCGAACAGGGTGCGCATGTCGTAGATCGAATCGATGGCCACCCCCGCCATGCCCACGTCGCCCGTCACGCGCGGGTGATCCGAATCGTAGCCGCGATGGGTAGCGAGGTCGAAGGCGATGGACACCCCTTGCTGGCCGGCGGCGAGGTTCCGCCGGTAGAAGGCGTTGGAGTCCTCCGCGGTCGAAAAGCCGGAATATTGGCGGATCGTCCAAGGCCTCTGCACATACATTGTGGGGTAGGGCCCGCGCAGGTAAGGCGCGATGCCGGGAAAGCCATCGAGGAAGTCGAGACGCGCGATGTCGGCGGCAGTGTAGACCGTCTTCACCGCGATGCCCTCCGGCGTCTGCCAGGCAATCGCCGTGTCAGCCGTGGTGAAACCCGAGCCGTTATTGCTCTCGAACTTCACATCGGCGAATGAGGGAATGCGCGTCATCAGCGATCAAATCTCGTCATAGGCGGCGTTCAGGATTGAAAGCGTATCACAGGACTGGTGAAGGAAGGTGCTAACGCCGGCCTTCTCCAATGCTGCGCGATCAGCGCCGGGCTTGCCTGCGAGATAAACGGGGGACGCACCCGCCTGGGTCAGCGCTTTGGCGGTATCCACGGCCTGGCTTGCGTAGACTTTATCGGAGGAGCAGAGGCAGGCGAGCTTCGCGCCAGACTTTATGAATTGTTCCGCTAGGTTATCGCCCTTGCCTTCTACCGCTTCGATGCCGCCAGCCTCGAACAGGCTCTTGGCGAAGCTCGCCCGCGCGTTGAAGTCTGAGGCGCGGCCGAGACAGGCGAGAAACACCTTGGGTCGTTCGCCCTGCGCCGCGAGATAGGCATCGCTACGGTCGCGCAATTGCTCGAAAGGCTCGGCGAGTCTGATGCGGGGGAGGGCCCTAGCACTTTCTGCCGGAGACTCACCACTCGGCCTCTCGAGTACCACGACCGGCACTTCCGCGAGGTCGGGAAAGTCGCTCGTGCCTATGAGCGAGTCTTTTCTAAGCGTCACGTTGGTTTCGCGCTCGGCCCTGACCTTGGCGACGGCGCGCTGGATTGAGCCGGTCTTGAGCGCCTCGGCCGCCCCGCCTTCACGCTCGATGTCCTGGAACAGCATCCACGCCCGAGCACAGAGTTGATCCGTGAGCGCTTCGATGGCGCCCGAGCCTGCGGCGGGATCGGCGACGCGATGGATATTGGCTTCCCCGATGAGAATGGTCTGGGTGTTGCGCGCGATGCGTCGGGCAAACGCGTCAGGGAGTCCCAGTGCGGCACTGAACGGCAGCACCGTTATCGCATCGGCACCGCCAACCGCTGCGGCGAGCGCTGCGCTCGTGCCGCGTATGATATTTCCGTGCGGATCCCGCTTGGTCATCATCCGCCATGCGGTCTCCGCGGCGACGAAGGTCACACGCGGCTTAAGCCTGCAAGCCGCCTCGATGCGTGCCCACAGCTTCCGCAGCGCACAGAATTTGGCAGTGGTGAGGAACTGGTCCTGGTCGGCGGCAAGGCGGAAATAGATGAAGCGCCTCGCATCATCGAGCGCGATGCCGCCGGCCTCCATGGCGCGGAGATAAGTCACGGCGACGGCGAGCGCGAAGGCAAGCTCCTGGGCCTCGGAGCCGCCGGCCGCATGCACGACTCTTCCGTCAGCAACCGCGAAGGGACCAGTGAAGCCTTGGCTGGCGAGGTCGCTGATCAGCTCGGCAAAGATCGGCGCGATGTTCTTCCAAGGAACCGTACTCTCGCCGCTCGCAGCAATTCCGCCGAGCGGGCCGAAGCCGAAGCGTATCGTCACATCTTTGGGTGAGATGTCTCGGGCTTTGACCAACGTCGCAATGAGCCCCGCGGCATCTTTGGATGAGGCGCTAAGATCAAGGTCGAGGGCGATGCCGGCATCCAGATAGACGCCGTCAAGTGCGGCGCTGATCGCAGCGCCGGTCGACGGAAGGCCAAAGCCGTAATCGCCGACGGCACCAGGAAAAACGAGCGCGATGCCGTTCACGCCGTTATTGAGGTCCTCGAGGATTTGCGCGTTGGCGGCGTCGGGATCGGGGAAGTCGATCCGGTGCATCACTGCCCACGGCGTTCCCGCTGCGCGGCCTTCGATAGGCTTCGCATCCTTCGCGCGCGGATAAAGCGGGTCGACGGTTATGCCGTCATGGCCTCGCGACCGCAACGAAGCGAAGGGCGCGCCCTTTAGTGCCTCTTCGACGAGCGCTTTCCATGCCGCCTCGTCGGCAGGCGGAAAGTCGCGGGCCAGGGAAAATTCCACCATTGTCCTCAGCTTCTAAGCTCCACCGGTCCCTCCTAGCATGAAGGCGAAGGGACGCGGAAGCGTGAGCCCTAGCGCCTCGCGGCCTGTCGCGTCTTTGCGATCAGCCGGGCGGAAGGGTTAGACTGTGGAGCTCTGATCAAAGGAGGACCGGCGATGGCTACGCAGAAGGCAGCGCCTAGACAAGACGCAAGCCAGGCACCGGTGGCCGCCAAGGCGCCAGACAACAGCGTTTATATCGGCCAGAGCATCAAGCCGGAGTTCATCTATCTTCGCCTCGCCAACCGCCATGGTCTGATCACCGGCGCCACCGGAACCGGCAAGACCGTGACCCTTCAGGGTTTGGCGGAGGGCTTCTCAGATCAGGGCGTCTCGGTTTTCTGCGCCGATGTGAAGGGCGATCTCTCTGGTGTGGCCGAACAAGGCGAGTCGAAGCCGTGGATCGAGGTGCGCGACAAGGAGATTGGCTATACGCAGAACTACCGCGCCTATCCTGTGATCTTCTGGGACCTGTTCGGCGAAAAGGGGCATCCGATCCGCGCCACCGTGTCGGAGCTGGGCCCGCTCCTCCTGTCCCGCCTGATGGATCTCAGCGAGGCGCAAGAAGGCGTGCTCAATATCGCCTTCAAGATCGCCGATGACGAGAAGCTGCCGCTACTTGATCTCAAGGACTTGCAGGCATTGCTGCAAGATTTGGCTGATCGTGCCGGCGAGCTCACGACCAAGTACGGCAACATCACCAAGGCTTCGATCGGATCGATCCAACGATCATTGCTGGTGCTCCAGCAGCAAGGTGCTGATCACTTCTTCGGGGAGCCTGCGCTCAAGATCAGCGATTTGATGCGAGTGGCGCGCGATGGGCTGGGCTATATCAGCGTTCTGGTCGCCGACAAGCTCATGGAATCGCCGCGCCTGTACGCAACTTTCCTTCTGTTCCTCATGTCGGAGCTGTTCGAGGAGCTGCCCGAGGTTGGTGATCCCGACAAGCCTAAGCTCGTGTTCTTCTTCGACGAGGCGCACCTCCTGTTCAAGGACGCGCCCAAGGCGCTGCTCGAGAAGGTCGAGCAGGTGGTGCGGCTGATCCGCTCCAAGGGCGTCGGCGTCTATTTCGTGACGCAAAACCCGCTCGACATTCCCGATACAGTGTCACGGCAACTCGGCAACCGTATTCAGCATGCGCTGCGCGCCTTCAGCCCCTTGGAGCAGAAGGCGGTGAAAGCGGCGGCCACGACTTTCCGCGCCAACCCTGCCTTCGATACGGAGAAGGCAATCATGGAGCTTGGCATCGGCGTGGCGCTCGTCTCCACGCTCGACGAGAAAGGCCAGCCCTCCATGGTTCAGAAGACGCTGATAAGGCCGCCGAATTCACGCGTCGGTCCGATCACCGATGCCCAACGCAAGACCGTAATAAATGCGAGTCCGGTCAAAGGCGTCTACGACGAGACTGAGGATCGGGAATCGGCCTATGAGCTTCTGCAGAAGCGCACGGCCGATCACACCGAGGCCGAAGCAGCGCAGGCGCAAGATAAGGAAGCGACACAGGCGTCGGGAAGCAAATCGCGCAGCGACGGCTTCTGGACAACCTTCGGCAAGCAGGTCATCCGATCGGTCGTGCCCGCCGCGACGCGTATGCTAGAGCAGCAGATCAAGCGCGGCACGCTCGGGGGCATTAGGCGCGGTCGCGGCAGCGGCGGCTTTTAATTGCGATTGATCGTGGTCGGCTAGGTTCCCGGCGCGAGCGCGAGCATCTCCTCGACGTGTTCCCAGTTGATGAGATGGTCGAACCAGGCTTCGAGATATTTCGGCCGCTCGTTGCGATAGTCGATGTAATAGGAGTGCTCCCACACATCGACGCCGAGCAGAGGCCAGCCCCCCTGCATGAGTGGGTTCTCGCCGTTCGGCGTCTTGGTCACCGCGAGTTTGCCATCTTTGATCGCAAGCCAAGCCCAGCCAGATCCGAATTGGGTCTTGCCGGCCTCGATGAAATCGTTGCGGAACTTGTCGAAGCCGCCGAGATCGCGGTCAATTAGGGCAAGCACCGCGCCCGGCACTTTCTTGCCACCGCCGCCCTTCGTCATCCATGGCCAGAAATGGATGTGGTTGAAGTCCTGTCCGGCATTGTTGAAGACGCCGGGATTCTTGCCATAGCTCGCCTTGACGATTTCCTCGAGGCTCTTGCCCTCGAGACCCGAACCGGGGAGCAGCTTGTTCAGATTGTCGACATAGGCCTTGTGATGCTTGTCATGGTGATATTGCAGCGTCTCGGCCGACATATAGGGCTGAAGCGCATCATAGGAATAAGGGAGGGGCGGGAGTTCGAAGGCCACGGCTTTGCTCCGGCAGGGTTTGATAGGTCAGAAGAAGCCCGCCGAAAGCTAATGGTTCCCGCCAATCGAGGCAAGTCAAGCGCCTCAGCCATACGCAAAAATGATAGCCGGAAAGGCCAGGAAGGGTGGGCACGGAGCCCCTGAACTCCGTGCCCGGTGCCGAGGAAGGTTCGCTACATCAGTACAGGGATCTGACGCTTCTGACTTTGCGCGAATCCACCTGAACCCTGCATGAACCGAGCGTGCAGCATTGGTTAAGCGAGGCTACTTCACGAGCGCGTGGAGCTCTTTGAATTCGCGCGTGCCGGCCCGTTCGAGCCACTCGAATAGGACCATTTCGCTGTCGACGACATCGGCGCCGGACTTGAGTAATCGTGTCAGCGCAAGCTTCCGGCTTGCCTTCGACCGCGAACCGACCGCGTCGGCGACCACGAACGACTCGAAGCCTTGCTCCTCGAGATCGATCGCCGTCTGCGCCACGCAGACATGAGCCTCGGTGCCGCCAATCACGACTTGCGGGCGGCCTTGCCGGCGGAGCTCGTGCAGCCGCTCGCGCAATGGATCGCTCTTGAGGCAGGAGAACTCGACCTTATCCACGACGAGACCCGAATTGGCGAATGCCTCGCGGATCGGGTCTGCCGTGGGTCCCAGTCCTTGCGGATATTGCTCTGAGATCGTTATCGGCACGCCGAGCGTTCTCGCCGCGCGGACCAGGCGCACGCATCGGTCGATCACCCGGTCTTTGCCGGAGATTGCCGCGATGAGCTTCTCCTGGACGTCGATGATGAGGAGCTGTGACTTGTCGCGATTAATAAGCATGGCGCGTGCAACGTGAATTGGTTCGCCCCCGTGGCATAGCTCGCTTGCTGGGTCAAGCCTGAGCGATCTTCAACGCGAAGGTGTAAGCGAGGGTGACTTCCTTCAGCCGCTCGAAGCGGCCAGACGCGCCGGCGTGGCCCGCCTCCATGTTGGTCTGCAGTAAGATGAGCCCATCGCTAGTGGCGAGCTCCCGCAGCTTGGCAATCCATTTTGCAGGTTCCCAATAGGTGACGCGCGGATCGGTGAGACCAGCAAGCGCGAGAATATGCGGATAGGGTTGCTCCCGCACATTGTCGTAAGGCGAATAGGCAGCGATGGTGCGGTAGCCTGCCTCGCTCTCGATTGGGTTGCCCCACTCCGGCCATTCCGGCGGGGTGAGCGGCAGGCTCGCGTCGAGCATGGTGGTGAGAACATCGACGAAAGGCACCTCGGCGATGATGCCAAGAAATAGCTCGGGCGCCATGTTGGCCACGGCCCCCATCAGCATACCGCCCGCGCTTCCCCCATGGGCGACGATGCGTCCACGCGAGGTGAAGCCTTGCGCGGCAAGAAATTCGCCCGCAGCGATGAAGTCGGTGAAGGTGTTGACTTTGTTCTCGCGCTTACCTTCCTTGCACCAGCGATAGCCCTTGTCCTTGCCGCCGCGCACATGGCCGATCGCGTAGACGAAGCCGCGATCGACGAGAGAAAGCGCGTTGGTGGAGAATCCCGCCGGCATCGACATGCCATAGGCGCCATATCCGTAAAGGAGGAGAGAGGCAGAGCCGTCGAGCTTTGTCTCTTTGCGATAGAGCAGCGAGATCGGGACGGTCTCGCCGTCCTTAGCTGGCGCCAGGACTCTGCGCGTGACGTAGAGGGAAGGATCGTGCCCGCTCGAAATTTCCTGGGTCTTGCGAAGCGCGCGCGCGCGAGCTCACGTCATAGTCGAAGACCTGCGCGGGCGTGGTCATCGAGGAGTAAGTGCAGCGCAAGGTGGTCGTGTCGTATTCGTAGCCGGCTGAAATGCCGAGCGAATAGACCTCCTCGGCGAAGGCGATGGCATGCTCTTCTCCGTTGTCGAAGCGGCGCACCACGATGCGCGGCAGGCCGTCCTCGCGCTCGAGGCGAACGAGGAAATCCTTGAAGGCGACGACATCGAGGATGAGCCGGCCGGACCGGTGCGGCTCGATCTCGTGCCAGTTCTCGCGGCTGGGACTGGCAGCCGGTGCTTCGACGATGCGGTAGTCCTCCGCGCCATCAGAGTTGGTAAGAATGATGAGGCGGCCCGCGTGATGATCGACGGAATAGTCGTGCTCAGGCTCACGTTTCGCTACCAGGCGAGGCGGGGCCGATGGATTGGCAGCATTGATCAGGCTGACCTCTGCCGTCTCGTGATCATGAACGCTAAGCAGGAGGAAGCGCCGATCCTGGGTCGCGCTCAGACCGAAAGAAACTGGCATCATCCTGCGCATGGATGAGATCATCGGCCCCGTCGGCGCCAATTGCGTGCCGCAGCACACGGCGTGGACGGTGGTCTTCATCAAGCCAAACATAGAGAAGCGTACGGCTGTCGGCCGCCCATTCGAGCGATCCATTGTTGTCGGCGATGCCAGAATCGACCACCGCGCCGCTGTCGGCTTCGATGACGTTGACCGTGTAGAACTCCGAGCCCTTGGTATCCACGGCGTAGGCAATGAGGCTATGATCGGGGCTGTGAGCGACGCCTGCGATGCGGAAATAAGCGTGCGGCTTTGCCAGCGCGTTCCCGTCCACCAGCACGCGCTCCTCGCCGCCGTCGCGCGGCCTGCGGCAAAATAACGGGTACTGACCGCCGGTCACGTAGCATGTGTAATAGGCGAATGGGCCATCGGGGGCAGGGACGCTCGCGTCGTCTTCCTTGATCCGTCCCTTCATCTCGGCGAGAAGCTGCGCTTGCAGTTCTTTGGTATCGGCCATGAATGCTTCGGCGTAAGCGTTCTCGGCTTCGAGATGCGCCCTGATCGCGGGATCGAGCTGGGCAGGATCGCGCATCACCGCCTGCCAATTTGCCGCGCGCAGCCAAGCGTAATCGTCCATCCGCGTGATGCCGTGATGAATTGTGCTCAAGGGTCTGCGCGCGGCGCGAGGAGCCCGCGCGCGGGAGAGGCAGTCATTCATCGGTTGAACTTATTTGCCGCTCTTGCCCTCGGTGTCGAGGTCTAGCGCGCATCCGTTGATGCAGTAGCGCAAGCCGGTGGGACCCGGTCCGTCGGGGAACACATGGCCGAGATGTGCGCCGCAATTGGCGCATCTCACCTCGGTGCGCCGCATGCCGTAGGAACTATCGTCGTGCGTGGTCACCGTACCTTCGGTCTCTGTGAAGCTCGGCCAGCCGGTGCCCGAG
>Ga0070667_100000310_pt1 | contig 54608 bp, 51 predicted proteins | sample KBSS33metaG_FD_64659 | JGI IMG/M metagenome (GOLD analysis project Ga0070667, IMG submission 64659) | Switchgrass rhizosphere microbial communities from Kellogg Biological Station, Michigan, USA - KBS S3-3 metaG | ecosystem: Host-associated > Plants > Roots > Rhizosphere > Soil ...
TGGCAAGGACCACGGCTTCATGCCGATCGTCGTGAAGGCATTGCCGAAGGCCGAGTTCGAACAGTGGCTCGCGGCGCAGCAGGCCGCCAAGGCCGGCGCGACTGCGCAGGCTGCGCCCGTGTCGCCGGCGCCGGCAGGCTGAGAGAAATTCCAAGGCCGTCATCCGCCCGCTCGTGCGGGCATGACGTCGAAGCAGGTTAGAGACGCTAGAAGCGCAGTCGCAGAGGTTCCAGATCATGGCCGCAGCCAACCCCGCCATCCACGACGCGCATGACGCGCATGACGACCACGATCACAAGCCGCAGGGCTTCATGCATCGCTGGCTGTTCACGACCAATCACAAGGACATCGGTACGTTGTACCTGGTGTTCTCGCTGATCATGTTCTTCATCGGCGGTTCGATGGCGATGGTCATCCGTGCGGAACTCTTCAAGCCGGGCATGCAGCTCGTGCAGCCGGAGTTCTTCAACGAAATGACCACGATGCATGCGCTGATCATGATCTTCGGCGCGGTCATGCCGGCGTTCGTCGGCCTCGGCAACTGGATGATCCCGATGATGATCGGCGGCCCGGACATGGCGCTGCCGCGCATGAACAACTGGTCGTTCTGGATCCTGCCGTTCGCGTTCTTCCTGCTGATCTCCGAGATCTTCATGCCCGGCGGTGGCCCGCAGGGTGGCTGGACGATGTATCCGCCGCTGTCGCTCGAGGGCGGCAGCAACGTCGCCTTCATGATCTTCGCGGTGCACCTGATGGGCATCAGCTCGATCATGGGCGCGATCAACATCATCGCGACGATCCTCAACATGCGCGCGCCCGGCATGGACCTGTTGAAGATGCCGATCTTCGTGTGGAGCTGGCTGATCACCGCGTTCCTGCTGATTGCGGTCATGCCCGTGCTTGCCGGCGCGGTCACCATGCTGCTGACCGACAAGTTCTTCGGCACCAGCTTCTTCAACGCGGCCGGCGGCGGCGACCCGGTGATGTTCCAGCACATCTTCTGGTTCTTCGGGCACCCCGAGGTCTACATCATGATCCTGCCGGCGTTCGGCATCGTGTCGGAGATCATCCCGACCTTCAGCCGCAAGCCGCTGTTCGGCTACCAGGCGATGGTGTACGCGGTCGCATCGATCGCGTTCCTGTCGTTCATCGTGTGGGCGCACCACATGTTCTCGGTTGGCATGCCGCTCGGCGGCGAGCTGTTCTTCATGTACGCGACGATGCTGATCGCGATCCCGACCGGCGTGAAGGTGTTCAACTGGGTCTCCACGATGTGGCAGGGCTCGCTGACGTTCGAGACGCCGATGCTGTTCTCGATCGCCTTCGTGATCCTGTTCACGATCGGCGGCTTCTCCGGCGTCATGTGCGCGATCGTGCCGGCCGACTTCCAGTACCAGGACACGTATTTCGTCGTCGCGCACTTCCACTACGTGCTGGTCACAGGCGCGGTGTTCTCGATCATGGCCGCCACGTACTACTGGCTGCCGAAGTGGTCGGGCAACATGTATTCGGAGAAGTGGGGCAAGATCCATTTCTGGTCGAGCGTCATCTCGGTCAACGTGCTGTTCTTCCCGCAGCACTTCCTGGGCCTGGCCGGCATGCCGCGCCGCATTCCCGACTACAACGTCGCGTTCGCGGACTTCAACATGATCTCCTCGATCGGCGGCTTCTGGTTCGGTGCCAGCCAGCTGATCTTCGTCGGCGTCATCATCCACGCGGTGTACTACTCCAAGCAGCGCGCCACGGCGCGAGTGTGGGAAGGCGCCAAGGGCCTGGAGTGGACCGTGCCGTCGCCGGCGCCGTACCACACGTTCACGACGCCGCCGGTGCTCGTGCCGGGCATGCTGGCGCATGACGACGTTGGTCACTGAGGGTTGGTGTAGATGAAACACCCCGCCGCCAAGTTCGATCCCACCGCGCGTCGCGCAGCGACGCTGCGGACGGCGTGGATCGTCGGTGGCTTCGCGTTCGCGATCTATGCGCTGGCGATCATCGAGGCGGTGTTGAAGCGATGAGCGATTCGTCGAGCCTCAATCGCAGTGTGCTGAAGACGGGCGTCATCGTCGTCGGCTGCGCGTTCCTGTTCGGTTTCGCGATGGTGCCGGTGTACCGCATCGTGTGCGAGCACGTGCTCGGCATCAAGCTCGCCAACGGTGCGACGGGTCAGACCAGCGTCGACCGGCTGGTCGAGGACACCAGCCGCACGATCACCGTGCAGTTCGTCACCAACGTCAACAGCAAGCTGCCGTGGGGTTTTGCAGCCGAGCATCCGAGCGTGGACGTGCACCCGGGCAAGCTGACCGAAGTGTGGTTCGACGCGACCAACCAGAGCGGCGCGCCGATCGTCGGCAACGCCGTGCCGAGCATCGCGCCGAGCAATGCGTCGCTGTATTTCAACAAGACCGAATGCTTCTGCTTCACCGAGCAGACGCTCGCCGCCGGCGAGACGCGCCGCATGCCGGTCCGCTTCTTCGTCGACCCGCAGCTGCCGGCCGGCGTGCGCGAACTGACGCTGTCGTATACGTTCTACCCGAATGAAGTCGCCACGCGGCGCCTTTCCGAAACCGGTACGCCGAACGCCCCGGCGACCTGATATTCCGCATTGACGCAACACTGACCGAGAATTGCCGCCATGGCGCAAACACAAGGTGCTTATTACGTTCCCCACGGCAGCCACTGGCCGATCATCGGCTCGTTCGGCCTGCTCGGCACGGTCGGCGGCGCGGCGCTCTGGCTCGACGAGTTCGACATCGGCAAGCCGATCATGGGGCTCGGGATCATCCTGCTGCTCGTGATGATCTTCGGCTGGTTCGGCACGGTGATCCGCGAGTCCGTGCGCGGCATGTACAACAAGCAGGTGGACACCTCGTTCCGCATGGGAATGATGTGGTTCATCTTCTCCGAGGTGATGTTCTTCGCCGCGTTCTTCGGCGCGCTGTTCTACGCGCGCAACTACTCGGTGCCGTGGCTCGGCGGTGCCGGCAAGGGCGCGCTGACCAATTACTTCCTGTGGCCGCAGTTCTCGGCGGCGTGGCCGACCAACGGGCCCGGCGACGTCGGCGGCGCGTTCTCGACGATGACGCCGTGGGGCATTCCGCTGATCAACACCCTGCTGCTGCTGTCGTCCGGCGTGACGATCACGATCGCGCATCACGCGCTGCGCGCCGGTCACCGTACGCGCCTGCTCGTGTTCCTCGCGCTGACCGTGCTGCTCGGCGTGATCTTCCTCGGCTACCAGGCGCACGAGTACGCCGAGGCCTACGAGCACCTGAACCTGACGCTCGGCAGCGGCATCTACGGCAGCACGTTCTTCATGCTGACCGGCTTCCACGGCATGCACGTCACGCTCGGGGCGATCATGCTCGCGGTGATCTGGTTCCGCTGCGCGAAAGGCCATTTCACCAAGGACAACCACTTCGGCTTCGAAGCGGTCGCCTGGTACTGGCACTTCGTCGACGTCGTCTGGCTCGGCCTGTTCCTGTTCGTCTACGTGCTTTGAGCGGGTGGACGCGAGCCCCTCTCGCGTCCCTCCCTGTACGAGCGCAACCGGTATTTCCGTCGTGCGCTCAGGAAGGCTCGGAACACCGTATCGCCAGCGCATCGCGGCATCGCGCGAGCGTATCGTCGTCCCTCCGGGGTTCGACCGCTCGAAAGCCTCCGATCGGCAGGTGCGGGTCGGCGCTACCGGCGATCCGCCCACGCAGGTTCCGCGCAGCACCTGCCTCGAAAGCCGCGTGATCGCGTTCCTGGATCGCGCAGAACATGCGAACCGGCGTTCTCGCATTCTCGACTTCAAGCGGGGATGCGAATCGCAGGGAGTCGAAGAACGGAAACGTTCGCGCGGACGTGCTTTCGACCTCAGGGCAGCCGGAGAGCGGCTGTCTCGGGTGATCCCTTGAGGATCGCTACTGCCCGATGCCGTGCGGCTTGATGAGCCCGGTCCAGATACCGATGATGACGAGCGCGATCAGCAGCACCGACAGGCCGATGCGCCGCGTCAGCGCCTTCAAGGTGCGATCGCTGTTGCCCTTGTCGGTCATCATGAAATACAGACCGGCGCCGAGGTTGTAGATGATCGCCGCCAGGAAAAGCAGGATCAGTACCTTGCTGAGCATGTCGAAGAGTTCCGTGCTGCCGCGCCTTGCGGCGGCGCACGCAAGTATACGCCGGCCGCACGATGGCTAGGCGCTGGCGGCAGCCGGGCGTATTCGCGGTCGTGCTCTGCGTCGCGGCGATCGCGATGTTCGTCGCGCTCGGCCGCTGGCAGCTGCACCGTGCGCAGGAGAAGGTCGACCTGTTCGCCGCGTTCGATGCGGCGGCGACGCAGGCGCCCGTCGCGCTCGCGCAGGCGCGCCGCGAAGCCGCTCCGTCGCGTTATCCGCTGGTGCGCGTCGACGGCCGCTACGACCCGCTGCACGCCTACGTCCTCGACAACCAGTTCCGCGCCGGCCGCGCCGGCGTCATGGTCTTCGACGTGTTCGAGCCTGCCGACGGCGGTCCCGCGCTGCTGGCGAATCGTGGGTTCCTCGCGCGCGATGCGCGCGGCGCCCGCCCGGCAATCCCGCCGCCGCCGGACGGCACGCAAGCCTTGAGCGCGCTGTACGCGCCGCCGCCGGGTTCGGGTTTGCACCTCGGCGGCAATGCGTTGCCGCAGCAGGCGTCGTGGCCGAAGGTCAGCATCTACCTGGACATCGCCGAGATCGCGCAGGATCTCGGCCGTCCGCTCGATCCGCGCGTGCTGCTGCTGATGCCGGCGGCAGGCGACAATGGCGGCGGCGCCTTCGTGCGCGAATGGAGGCCGGAGGTATTCCCACCGGAACGTCACTACGGTTATGCGTTCACCTGGTTCACGTTCGCCGGCGTGGTCGTCGCGACGTTCGTGATCCTGCACTGGCGCAAGGAGAAGGTTTGAAATGACGCCTGAAACGCGCAAGCGCATCGGCTTGCTGCTGATCATCGCGCTGTTCCTGGCGCCGGTCGTGACGGCCTACGTGCTGAACGCGCTCGGCTGGCGCCCGGCCGGCTCGCGCAACTACGGCACGCTGATCGAGCCGCCGCAGGACCTGACGCGGGCTCGCTTCGTACTTGCCGACGGCAAGGCGCTGGAATGGAAGGATGCGGAATGGTCGTGGACGGTCTTCGCGCTGACCGGACCGAATTGCGCCGACAAATGCATGGCGCGCATCGACGAGCTGCGCCGCGCGCGCCTGACCTTGAACCAGAATGCCTACCGCGTCCGCGTCGTCGTGCTCGACGAAACGCTGACCCAGGACAAACTCGCGCCGCTGAAGCCGGTCGAGGTGGCGCGCGATCCGGACAAGGTGCTGCAGAGCCTGCGTCCGGTCGCGGCCGACGACGTGGTCGCCGCGTTCGCCGATCCGCACGGCTTCCTCGTGCTGCGCTATCCGGACGGCTACAACGGCAACCTGCTGCGCAAGGATCTTGCGCGCCTGATCAAGCCATGAGCCTGCGCTCCTTCATCACGCCGACGCGCATCGCCGCGTTCGCGACGGCGTTCGCGTTCTGCGTGATCGTGTTCGGCGCGTTCGTGCGCCTGTCCAACGCGGGACTTTCCTGCCCGGACTGGCCGACCTGCTACGGCAAGGCGACGTGGCCGGGTCACGAGCACGACATCGCGCAGGCGAACGCCGCTTTCCCCGATCGTCCGTTCGAAACGCACAAGGCGTGGCGCGAGCAGGTGCATCGCATGATCGCCGGCACGCTCGGCGTGCTCGTCTTCGCACTGGCCTTGATCGCGGCGTGGCGGCGGCGCGTCCTGGTCGCGATGCTGCTCGCGGCGGCCCTGGCCGCAGCCATCGGCGTCTTTCTCTACATCCAGAAGGCGTACGCGCCGTCGGCCGCGCTGTCGGCGTTCGCGATCGCGCTGCCGCTGTTCGCCGCGATGCGCCTGGATCGAACGCCGCCGTGGCGCGTCGCCGTCGTCGCCTTCGCCGTCGTGATTTTCCAGGCGATGCTCGGCATGTGGACGGTCACGCTGCTGCTCAAGCCCGTCGTCGTGATGGGACATCTGCTCGGCGGCATGCTGACGTTCTCGCTGCTCGGCTACGTTGCGCTGCGTCTGGCCGATACCCACGAGCCGACGGCGGAGCAGGCGAGGCTGAAGCCGATGGTCGTCGTCGCGCTGGTGCTGCTGACGCTGCAGATCGCGCTCGGCGGCTGGACCAGCGCCAACTACGCCGCGCTCGCCTGCGGCGTCGATTTCCCGCAGTGCGCCGGCAGCTGGTGGCCGCAGACCGACTTCCGCGAGGGCTTCGTGCTCTGGCGCGGCATCGGCGTCAACTACGAAGGCGGCGTGCTCGACGCCGCCGCGCGCGCGGCGATCCAGATCGCGCATCGCATCGGCGCGCTGGTCGTGTTCGGCCATGTGCTGGCGACCGCCGTGCTGGCCTGGCGGCGCGGTTTGCGTATCCTGGCCGCGCTCGCCGCCGCATTGCTCTGCACGCAAGTCGCGCTCGGCATCGGCAACGTCAAGCTGCTGCTGCCGCTGCCGGTCGCAACCGCGCACAATGGCGTCGCCGCGCTGCTGCTGCTGACGCTGATCGCGCTGCTGGTGCGCACATTGAGGCCCGTCGCATCGGTTCGTGCGTCAGGGTCGGAAGGCTGAAGCTTCAACCACGGAGCACACGGAGCACACAGGAGAAGAAAAACGCAACAGAACCCTATTTTCCGAAAAAAACGCTTTTTCTCCGTGTGCTCCGTGTGCTCCGTGTTTCAATCTTGCGCTCTGCGATCTTCGACAACCCATCACAACGACCCGACATGCCCTCCACCGCCAGCCAGTACTACGAACTGACCAAGCCGCGCGTCGTCGCGCTGATCGTGTTCACCGCGGTGATCGGCATGTTCCTCGCCGTACCCGGCTGGCCGCCGTTGCGCCAGGCGGTCGCCGGCTGCATCGGCATCTGGCTGGCCGCCGCGTCGGCCGCCGCGCTGAACCACTTGATCGACCAGCGCATCGACCGCCTGATGGCGCGAACGTCGCGCCGCCCGCTCGCCACCGGCACGCTGACGCCAACCCAGGTGCTCGCGTTCGCGCTCGCGCTCGGCACCTTGTCGATGGCGATCTTGATCGCGTTCGTCAATCCGCTGACGGCCGCGCTGACGTTCGCTTCGCTGATCGGCTACGCGGTCGTCTACACGGCGTATCTCAAGCGCGCGACGCCGCAGAACATCGTGATCGGCGGCGCGGCCGGCGCCGCTCCGCCGGTGCTCGGCTGGGCCGCGGTAACCGGCGAAGTGCACGCCTACGCGCTGCTGCTGTTCCTGATCATCTTCATCTGGACGCCGCCGCATTTCTGGGCGCTCGCGATCTTCCGCCGCGACGACTATTCGCGCGCGCAGGTGCCGATGCTGCCGGTCACGCACGGCGTCACCTACACGCGCTGGCACGTGCTGTACTACACCGTGCTGCTGCTGGTGATCAGCGTGCTGCCGTTTCTGACCGGCATGAGCGGGCTGTTCTATCTCGGCGGCGCGCTCGTGCTCGGCGCGGGCTTCCTCTACTACGCGATCCGCCTGCTGAACCCGCCGGACGAATTCTTCGCGATGCGCGTGTTCAACTATTCGATCATCTACCTGATGGCGCTGTTCGCGTTCCTGCTGGCCGACCACTACCTGCCGCCGATCGTGCCGCCGCCGTCGGCCATGCTGCTGCAGAAAGTCGGCTTGCTCGATGCGGCGCTGAAAAGCGCGGCGATCGCCTGACCGCTCGTTTTCGTCAGCCTACCGGCGGAGCGCGTTTCATTCGCTGAATCGAGCCGGCGCGCTCGGCGCTCGTTTCCCGTCAGTTTCGGGAAAGCTTTGTAAATCCGCTCGCGAGCCTTCTAGACGGCCGCGTACGATCGGGCGTTCACCGGCTTTTTGCTTCGGATCGGCGCGACGGATGTCGCGCGATCCCGTACGTGATGCGCGCAGGGTGTCCGCCGATTTTCGCGGGCCGAGTCGTCCGGGCAAGGGGTCGTTGTTCTCCCAACAACCATTGTCCGCGAGGTTCCTATGCTCTCGTTGCCGGATCCATCCCCTGCCGCCCATGCGCGCCGACGCATGCGCTTGCGCGCAGGCATTGCGCTGGCGTTCGCCGCCGCCGCGCCGGGCGTCTTCGCCGCGCCCGCCAATCTCGGCAACGGACTCGGCAAGCTCGTCGACAGCCACACCGCGACGGCCGGTCTCACCGGCACCGCGCTGCAGAACGTCGCGCCGTTCGACGGCTACACCAGCGAACAGGTGGCCGCGCTCGCGCACCTGGCTATCACCGATCAGCAGGGGCGCTATCTCGTGCGCATCAACGCGAACGGCCACGTGCCGATCGCAGGTCTCGCGAGCAACCTCGGCGCTGCGATTCCGTCGCTGACGGTCAAGGCGATCGACGCTCGCTATCGCAAGGTCGGCGTGATGGATGCGTTCGTGTCGCTCGACGACGTCAGCGCACTGGCGTCGGCCGATGGCGTGCGTTCGGTCGTGCTCGAACTGAAGCCGTACCACTCGGGCAAGGCGGGCGGCGCTGCGGCGGTCACGGGACCTGCCGCGAGCGACGGCGACATCTTCAATCGACTCGGCACCGTGTTCGATGAAGGCGTGACCCAGCACCGTGTCGACCAGATCAACCACTTCTACAACCCGTCCGCGACTTCCGACTACGAAGGCGCGGGCATGAGCATCGGTTTCCTCTCCAACAGCTACGCGGCGAACGCGTCCGCGGCGCAGCAGGACGTCAACAACTTCGACCTTCCCGGCGCAGCGGCCAATCCGGTGAACACGCAGGCCGTCACGGTGCTGGAAGACGACGCCGTGGCCGGCAGCGACGACGAAGGCCGCGCGATGGTCGAGATCGGCTACAAGATGGCACCGAAGGCCAAGCTCGCCTTCGCCACGGCCAATCTCGGCGAGGTCGATTTCGCCAACAACATCCGTGCGCTCGCCGGCATCCCGGCGAACATGTATCCGGGCCAGACATTCGCCGCCGACACGATCTGCGACGACGTCGGCTACTTCGACGAGCCGTTCTTCCAGGACGGCATCATCGGCGCCGGCGTCGACGACGCGGCCGCCTTCGGCGTCGCCTACTTCTCGTCGGCTGCCAACGACATCGGCGTCAACGGCTACGAGTCGGACCTGCGTTGGGTGCCGAACGGCAGCGGCATGACCGCGGCGGGCGGCAATACGGCCCTCGCCGGCACCAATATCGACCTGACCAACGTTCCGCCGGAGCTGTACGCCGGCGGCTTCCACAACTTCAATCCGAACGTCGGTCAGCTCGACGTGGCGCAGACCGTCGGTGTGCCCTCCGGTAGCGGCAACCCACCGGCCACGGTGCTGCAGTGGAACGAGCCGTACGACCAGACCACCGAACCGGATCTGGTCATGCCGCCCGTGTTCAACGTCAGCGGTACGATCACCTCGGCACAGCCCGAAATCAGCTATACCGTGCCGGCCAGCCTCACCGCCGGAGGTCTGTACGAGCTGACCTGCGATGCCGATCCGGGCAGTGCGTTTGACTGCAAGATCACCGTCGCCGATCCGAGTGGCAATCTGATCGTCGACCACCAGGACACCGAGGTCGACGAGACCGCGCGCTTCTTCGCACCGGTGACCGGTCCCAACTACACCATCACGGTCGATCGCTATGCGACGACGACCGGCGCGTTCACGCTGAACCTGTATGCCACCAACGGCTTCACCGGTGCCGCTGTGAAGACGCGCATCAGCCTGCTCGCGTTCACCATGGCCGGCGCGTATGTGCCGGGAAGCTCGCTGACCGACGACAACTTCGCGACGAACGAGCCGATCCAGCTCGGCGTGACGCCGCGTTCGGGCGGCAACCAGCTGCAGTACGTGTTTGCGCGCGCCAATGTGCCGAGCGGCGCGAATGTGGCGACGCATATCCGCTATCTGATCCCCGGCAACGGCGCCAGCGGCCTCGGTCCGTCCGAGTACTTCTCCTACAACACGGTGACGACCGCCGGCCACGCGATGGCGAAAGGCAGCAACGGCACGGCCGCGTACAGCGTCGCCCGCCCGAGTTTGCCGGAGACGTTCTCGTCGCCGGGCCCGGTGCGCATCTACTTCGACAGCAGCGGCAGCGGCGACCAGCTGGCCCTTCCGGAGATCCGCCAGCAGCCGCGCATCGCGGCCGCGGACGGCGCCGCGAATACGGTGCTCGCGCCGAACTTCTTCGGCACCAGCGCAGCCGGTCCGCATGCGGCCGCGATCGCCGCGCTCGTGCTGGAAGCGCACGGCGGCCATCACTCGGTGACGCCGACGCAGATGACCAGCCTGCTCCAGCAGAGCACGTTCCCGCACGATCTCGATCCGTCCTCGGCGGCCGGCGTCGCGCGTACGGCCAACGGCGACCGCATCGCGATCCGCATCGCCAGCGACGGCAGCAACAACACCGGTACCGGCGGCCAGGACGCGAACTCGTTCACGGTCACCTACACCGGTCCGAGCAGTCTCGCCACGCTGGTGTTCAATCCGCAGGGCACGGCGGCCACCGGCGGCAATGCCTCCGGCGGTTCGAACGGCCTCACCAACGTGTCGGGTTCGAACCCGCCGACCGTGCAGTACAACGAAGTCGACGCGCCGGGTCTCGTGTTCGCGCCGGCGACGCGCGCGTTCACCCTCGGCAGCCAGTCGACGATCCTCGCCGCCGACGTCGCCGCCAGCTATACCAACCAGGCGCCGGCACCGTCGTCGAACAACCAGTGGTGGACGATGACGCTGACGTTCAGCGGCGCCGCGTTCACGCAGGACAAGGTGCTGCACTACACGATCGGCCGCGACGAACAGCATTCCTCCAGCAACTCCACGCGTGCGGACTACCTCGCCGACCTCTTCGGCGGCGGCGTGTCGATTCCGAGCGGGCAGGTGGTGCAGGCGGGCATGACGTTCAGCGGTACGACGACGGACGGCCAGACCTTCAGCGGCACGATCCAGAACCGCCTCGGCGCCGGCTACTCGCCGGTCGACGGCTACGGTTTCATCAACGCCGAGCAGGCCGTCGGCCAGGCCATTCCGTGAGGAGCGCACACATGTACCCACTTGCGAACGAGACCGCGCTCCGCCACGGGATGCGCACAAGCTTGAGGATCACTCCGGTGCGTATACGCCAATCGCTTTTCGCCCTCGCGCTCGCCGCGCTGCCGCTGGCCGCCTTCGCGGGTGGCGGCGTCAGCGAGAATTTCGATGGGGTCACGCCGCCGGCGCTGCCGGACGGCTGGTCGACCCATATCGCCACCGGCAAGGCGAGCGACCTGCCGTGGGCCACGGTCGCGGTCGGCTACGCCAACTCGGCGCCGAACGCGGTATGGCTCGACGATGTCGACGACTACGCCGACATCAGCCTCGTGTCGCCGACCTATTCGGTGCCGGCCGGCGGCGGCGCGACGATCAGCTTCCAGCAGAGCTACGTGCTGTGGGCGCCCGATGCCAGCGCGCTCGCCAACGGCGTCTTCAGCGGCGGCGCGCTGGAGATCTCGATCAACGGCGGCGCGTTCCAGGACCTGGTCACGGCCGGCGGCGCGTTCACGGCCGGCGGCTACAACGTCGCGCTCGATCCGAGCTTCGACAATCCGCTCGCGCAGCCGCCGCTGCTCGCCCGCAACGTCTGGGGCGGCAACTCGGGGGCGTTCGTGCAGACGACGGCGACCTTGCCGAGCGCGGCTTCCGGCGGCACGGTGCAGCTGCGCTGGCGCCTCGGCACCGAGGGCGGCGGACGCAGCCACGACCAGTACTCCGGCTGGTTCATCGACGACTTCAGCTGCGAAACGTGCCAGCCGGCGGTGAACGACACGATCTTCGCCGACGGTTTCGACGGCACGCCGTAAGCCGCCGTCGACGCGTGATGCATGCGGCCGCGCTGCCTGGCAGCGCGGCCGCTTTCGTTTTAGGGAGCGTCGTTGCGTCGCCTAGGCGATGTCGGCGTCGACGCGCCCATCGGCCGGCGCACGCCGCGCGTAGCGCTGCGCGAGGACCGCGCAAGTCATCAACTGGATCTGGTGGAACAGCATCACCGGCAGCACGATCATGCCGAGCGCGGGATTGCCGGCGAACAGGATCTTCGCCATCGGCACGCCGCTGGCGAGGCTCTTCTTCGAGCCGCAGAACACGATCGCGATTTCGTCTTCGCGCGAGAAGCCGAGGCGCCGGCTCGCCCACGTCGTCAGCGCCAGCACGACGGCGAGCAGCAGCGCGACGACGAGGAACGTGGAGAACAGCGCTCCGAGCGGCACGTGCTGCCACAGGCCCTCGACGACCGAGGCGCTGAAGGCGACATAGACGATCAGCAGCACGGTGCCGCGGTCGGTATAGGAGAGCACGCCGCGCCAGCGCGCCACGGTCGCGCCGATCCACGGTCGCAGCAGATGGCCGAGCACGAACGGCGCGAGCAGCTGCAGCATGATGTCGCCGATCGCGCGCAGCGCCGAACCGCTGTCGCCGTGCGTGGCCAGCAGCAGGGCGACCAGTAGCGGCGTCAGGAACACGCCGAGCAGGTTCGACGCCGAGGCGCTGCACACCGCCGCCGGCACGTTGCCGTGTGCGATCGAGGTGAAGGCGATCGACGACTGCACCGTCGACGGCAGGCAGCACAGGAACAGCACGCCCAGGTACAGCGTCGGCGTCAGCACGAGCGCGGCAAGCGGCTTCAGCGCGAGTCCGAGCAGCGGAAACAGCACGAAGGTGCTGATCAGCACGAGCACGTGCAGGCGCCAGTTGGTCATGCCGGCCACGATCGCTTCGCGCGAGAGCCGCGCGCCGTGCAGGAAGAACAGCAGCGCGATGCCGATCGTCGCGATCCAGTCGAACACGACGGCGCTGCGGCCTTGGCAAGGCAGCACGCTGGCGAGCGCGACGGTCGCGATCAGGGCCAGCGTGAATCCATCGAACAGCGTGCGCAGCCATTTCATCGTGAATCACTCGTCCAGTAGGAACCGCTGCCAGAAGCGCATCGTCGCGGCGCGGAAGTAGTCGATGTTGGACTTCTTGCGGAAGCCGTGGCCCTCGTCCTTGTACTCGAGGAACCACACCTCGCCGCCGTTGCCGCGCACCGTGTCCGCGATCTGCTGGCCTTCCGATGCCGGCACGCGTGGATCGTTCGCGCCGGCGGCGACGAACAGCGGGATCGTGATGCTGCGCGCGTTCGTCGTCGGCGAGATTTTCTCCAGGAAAGCTTTCATTTTGCCGTCGCGCTCGTCGCCGTACTCGGCGCGGCGCAGATCGCGGCGGTAGCTTTCGGTGTTGCCGAGGAACGTCACGAAGTTCGAGATGCCGACGACGTCGACGCCGGCGCGCAGACGCGCGTTGTAGTGCGTCATCGAAGCCAACGCCATGTAGCCGCCGTAAGAGCCGCCCTGCACCCCGACGCGCGCCGCATCGAGTTCCGGCTGCCGGTCGATCCAGTCGAGCAGGGCGCCGATGTCCTTGACCGAGTCCTCGCGCTTGTAGCCGTTGTCGAGCTTCAGATAGGTCTTGCCGTAGCCGGCCGATCCGCGCACGTTCGGTACCAGCACCGCGATGCCGAGCTGATCGACGAGGAACTGGATGTCGGCACTGAACACCGGCCGCGCCTGCGATTCCGGTCCGCCGTGGATCTGGATCACGACCGGGAATTTTCCATTCCTGGATTTTGCCGCGGCGGGACGGTAGTACAGCGCCGGGATCGTGCGCGGCTTGCCGCGATCCTTGTCGAAGCTAGGGAAGCGCACCAGCGACGGCGCCGCGAAGGTGCTCGCATCGAGGCCGCCGACCTCGCTTTCGGTCCAGCGTGCGACGCCGCCGTCGGCGAGATCGAGCGTGTAGACGTCGCTCGGCGAGGTGGCGGAATTGACGGCGAAGGCGACGCGCCGTCCGTCGGGACTGAACTCGACGCCGGCGATCACGCCGCGCGGCAGCGCCGGCAGCGGCAGCTCCTTGCGCGTGGCGCCGTTGAGCACGTGCAGCACGCCGAAGCCGTCCTCGTTGCTGACGAATGCGATGCGGCGGCCGTCGTCCGACAGCGCGAACTCTTCGACGTCCCACGGTATCGACGCACTCAGCGCCACGATCTTCTTCGAAGCGAAATCATGGAAGCGCAGGCCGACGAACTCGCTGCCTTCGTCCGAGGTGAAGTAGACGCCGCTGCCGTCCGGCGCGAAGCGGAACGCGCCGAAGGCCGCCTTGCCGCCGTCGACCGGAAACCGCGTGAGCTTGCCGCTGGCAAGATCGACCACGCCCGGATAAACCTCGTTGATCGACACGAACTGCTGCACCAGCAGCTGCCGCCCGTCCGGGGAGAAGTCCGTGGCGGTCCAGTTGCCGCCATCGGTGACGACGGCTTTCTTTTCGCCGCTGGCCGGGTTCATCACCCAGACGTCGGTATCCGTGCCGTTGCGCACGGTGCTGCTGTAGGCGAGCAGGGCGCCGTCGTGCGACCAGACCGGGTTTTCGTTGCGCGACTTGCCGTCGGTGAGCAGGGTCGTCGTGCGCGTGGCGAGATCGAACGCGTACAGTTGCCAGAATTCCGAACCGCCGACGTCCTTGGCGAACACGAAGGTGTCGCGCCGCGGGTTGGGCACGACCGCCGCGATCGGGTCGTCGTAGAACGTCAGCTGCTGGCGCGCGCCACCCGGCATCTTCACCCAGTGCACTTGAGCGGTGTTGGCGAAGCGTGTCGTGATGAGCATGCCATCGCCGCCGGCCAGCCAGCCGCCGAGCGCGGCGCTGCGCGTATTGGAATAGCGCTGCAGCTGCTCGCCGAGCGCCGGCGGAATGTCGGGCAGGTTCTCGCCGATACGGTTGCCGATTTCCTGGCGCCGCGCGGCCGGCGTTTCGGCAAGCGCGGGCATGCAGTGAATCAGCAGGGCAGCGGACCAGACGATTGCATGGCGGAGCGACATCGGCATGATTCCTCGCGGGAGACGTGCCGAGCTTAACGCCTCGTCGCGGCGCGCGGCAGCCGGGCGGGGTTTGCGCTTTCGCGGGAATATGCGAAGCTATTAGTACGAAATAAAGCGTAGGAAGATGCGATGCCGAACCGACGCGATTTTCTCCTGGCCGCAGGCGCCGCTGCGCTGAGCGGGGCGCTGTCTCCAAGGATGCAGGCACAGGCCGCGCCCGAGCATTGGCCGCCTTATCGCGACACACTGTCGATCGATGGCGAGTCGGGCGTCAGGGTGCTCGAGGAGGAAGGCCTCGACGCTGCCGCAGCCGCGAAGGAATTGGCCGCGGTGCGTGCATCGGGGCTCGGCGCGACCTTGCTGCAGGTGGCGGGGTCCGGAGCCGGCGGATTGACCGAAGCCGGCTTCGAGGACACCAAGAAGCGCATCGCGTTCTGCAAGAAAATGGTCGCCGCGCACGAAGACGTCTTTCTGCTGGTCGGCGAGAAAGCCGACCTCGCACGCGCGCAGCGCGAACATCGTCTCGGCGTGATCATGCGTTTCCAGGATGCCTCGCCGATCGGCATCGACGTCGACCGCATCGCGCTCTATCGCGAGCTCGGCATCCGCGTGATCCAGCTGACGCACAACAACCGCAACCTCGTCGGCGACGGCTTGATGGAGCCGGGCAACGCGGGGCTCAGCAATTTCGGTCACGCCGTGGTCGAGCAGCTGAACGCGCAGAAGATCGTGGTCGACCTCGCGCACGGCTCGCAGCGCACGATGAAGGAAGGCATCGAAGCGTCGAAGGCGCCGGTGCTGATCAGCCATGCCGGCTGCCGCGCGCTGGCCGACCTGCCGCGCAACGTCGGCGACGACGAACTGCGCGCGATGGCCGAGCGCGGCGGCGCGATCGGCATCATCTTCTGGCCGTACCTGCGGACCGACCGGCAGCCGACGGCAATCGACCTGATCGCGCACATCGAGCATGCGATCAAGGTCTGCGGCGAAGACCATGTCGGCCTGGGCACCGACGGCTATCTCGCGCCGACCGAGCGCACGCCGCAGTTCGAAAAAGAGAACCGCGCGACCCTCGAAGAGACGGTCGCCGGCGGCTTCTTCGGTCCGCGCCGCAGTGCCGAAGGGCTCTACATGTTCATCACCGACCTCAACGTGGCCGATCGCTTCGACCGGCTCGCCGCGATGCTCTCCGCGCGCGGCCACTCCGACGCGCGCATCGCGAAGATCCTCGGCGGCAATTTCGCGCGCGTGATGGGCGACGTCTGGGGCTGAGCCCGCCATCGCAACGCCGGCGCTTCGCCGGCCGATCTTCGACACCAGGGGAGTTCCATGCCGAATCGACGCGAGTTCCTGTCCGCAGCCGGCGTTGCCGCCGCTGCCCTGGCCATGCCGGCCGCGCGCGCGGCACCATCGAGCGGCGAAACGTGGAAGCCGTATCGCCAGTCCGTCGCGATCGACGGCGAGGCCGGTATCAACTTCTTCTACGAAGAAGCCGACGGCCCGGAAGCCGGCAAGGAGCTTGCCGCGATTCGCGCGTCGGGCCTGAGCGGCGCGCTGCTCACCGTCGGCCCGAACGGTCGCTTCTGGCTCGACGATGCGGCATTCGCGCGGACCAAGGCGTTCCTCGAACGCTGCAAGGCGAAGATCGCCGCGCACGCGGATACGTTCGTGCTGGTCGGCGACGCGCGCGACCTCGACCGCGCCCACCGCGAGCGGCGCCTCGGTCTCATTCCACGTTTCCAGGGCAGCGAACCGCTCGGAGAGGATTCCGACCGCATCGCGCAATTTCGCGAGCTCGGCGTGCGCGTGATCCAGCTGACGCACAACCGCCGCAACCTCGTCGGCGACGGCTGCACCGAGCCGGGCAACGCCGGACTCAGCCGCTACGGGCACGAAGTCGTCGAGCGGCTCAACGCGGAGAAGGTCGTCGTCGACCTCGCGCACGGATCGCAGCGCACGATCGCCGAGGGCATCGCCGCGTCGAAGGTGCCGATGCTGATCAGCCATACGGGCTGCCGCGCGCTGTCCGATCTGCCGCGCAATACGAGCGATACGGAGCTGCGCGCGATGGCCGAGCGCGGCGGTGTCGCCGGCATCATCTTCTGGCCGTACCTGCGCACCGATACGCAACCGATGGCGATCGACGTGATCCGCCACATCGAGCATGCGATCGACGTCTGCGGCGAAGATCACGTCGGCATCGGTACCGACGGCGGGGTTGCGCCGATCGACCGAACGGCGGCGTTCGAGAAGGAAAACCGCGAAAGCATCGCGGCGATGAAAGGCGACGGTATTTTCGAGAAGAGCCGCCCGGACGATCTGTACATGTTCATTCCTGACCTCAACGTCGCCAACCGCTTCGACGTGCTGGCGGCGAAATTGTCGGCACGCGGGCACACCGATGCGCGCATCGCGAAGATCCTCGGCGGCAATTTCGCGCGCGTGCTCGGCGAGGTATGGGGCTGACGCAGCGGTTGAACGGCGCGTCCGGCCCGCGTCGCTTTGTGCGCCGCCTCGCGAGAGCCGGCCGGCGCTCGCGCTACACTGCGCTCCCGCGGCGCGCGACTGCCCCTGCAGCCGCGCCGTTCGACTTCCGGAGCCGATCATGACGACGATCTACGATTTCAGTGCGAAGACGATCGATGGCGACGAGCAGACGCTGGGTGCGTACCGCGGCAAGACGATGCTGATCGTCAACGTCGCTTCGAAGTGCGGCTTCACCCCGCAATACACCGGCCTCGAGGCGCTCTACGAGAAATTCCAGGGCCAGGGTCTGGTCGTGCTCGGATTTCCGTGCGACCAGTTCGGTCACCAGGAGCCCGGCGACGAGGCCGAGATCAAGAATTTCTGTTCGCTGAACTACGACGTGAAGTTTCCGCTGTTCGCCAAGATCGACGTCAACGGCGCCAGTACGCACCCGCTGTACAAGTATCTCAAGCACGAAGCGAAGGGCCTGCTCGGCAGCGAGGCGATCAAATGGAACTTCACCAAGTTCCTCGTCGACAAGACCGGCAAGGTCGTGCGGCGCTACGCACCGACCGACACGCCGGAGGGCATCGGCAAGGAGCTGGCGGCCGTCCTCTGACAGGAGGCGCCGCGCCGGTCCGTGGACGGCCGGTTGGAGCTGTGCCCGAACCGGTCCATACTGGCGGCGCAACTCGCGCGCGAGCGACGCGGAACATCGCCGCGCGCGCGGTCACGAGGGGGAGGGTCCCTGACCGTACTGGAGGCGACACCCATGATCTCTTCGGTCCTCGTTGCTTTGGCCCTCGCCGCGAGCACGCGGCCGCCGGCCGCCGCCCTGAGCGTGATGTTTCCCGACCAGGCCAATCCGAACTACTACAGCGTCATGACCTGCCGCGGCGCGGTGCGCCAGCGCACGCGCTTTCGCATGGGCAAGGACGGCGCGCCTTCGACCAAGAACGGCACCGTCGTATTCCGCTGCGAAGGTCCGATGACGACGCAGATCCAGCGCATTCCGTTCGAGCCGGGCTATTTCCGCGATACCGACTGGGCCTGGAAGTTCGAGGACGACGAGGGCCACGAGGTGCTGTCCGGCTATGGCGCGAAAGTGATGGCGCCGCCGCAGGACGGCCTGCGCTTCTACGTGCGCGAAGGCTACCTCGACCCCTGACGCCGGCGTGGCGCCGTGCGCTGCATCCCGCGATAATCGCCCGATGACAGCCCACAGCTACGACGCGATCCTGATCGGCGGCGGCCACAACGGCCTCGTCTGCGCCACGTACCTCGCCAAGGCCGGCCTCAAGGTCTGTGTGCTCGAACGCCGCAGCGTGGTCGGCGGCGCCGCGGTTACCGAGGAATTCCATCCCGGCTTCCGCAATTCGGTCGCCGCCTACACGGTGTCGCTGCTGCAGCCGAAGGTCATCGCCGACCTCGATCTGGCCGCGCACGGCCTGCGTGTGGTGCAGCGCCGGCTCAACAACTTCCTGCCGCTGCCGGACGGACGCTATCTCGCGATGGGCGCGGGGCGCACGCAGGAGGAGATCGCCAAGTTCTCGCGCCGCGACGCCGAGCGCCTGCCCGAATACGAACGCCGCCTCGATGCGATCGCCGACGTGTTGCGCGCGCTCGCGCTGGAGCCGCCGCCGAACGTCAGCGACGGCGGCTGGCTCAAGGCGCTGCCGGAACTGATTCGCGCGGGCAAGCTCGGACGGCGCCTCGGCGCGCTCGATGCGACTTTGCGCAACGACCTGCTCGACCTGTTCACGATCTCGGCCGCGGAGTACCTCGACCGCTTCTTCGAGAGCGAGCCGATCAAGGCGGTGTTCGGTTTCGACGGCGTCGTCGGCAACTATGCGAGTCCGTACACGCCGGGCAGCGCCTACGTGCTGCTGCACCACGTGTTCGGCGAGGTCAACGGCGTCAAGGGTGCGTGGGGCCACGCAATCGGCGGCATGGGTGCGATCACGCAGGCGATGGCGAAGGCGGCGGCAGCGGCTGGCGTCGACATTCGCACGAGCTGCGGCGTGCGCGAAGTGATCGTCGAGCAGGGGCGGGCGACCGGCGTCGTGACCGACACGAGCGATGTGCTGCACGCGCGCGCGATCGTCGCCAACGTGAATCCGAAGCTGCTGTACGAGCGCCTGTTGGCGCCTGCCGTCGTGCCGGCACCGACGCGCGAGCGCATGGCGAACTGGCGCTGCGGCTCGGGCACGTTCCGCATGAACGTCGCGCTCGACAAGCTGCCGGATTTCACGGCGCTGCCGGGGCAGGGCGATCATCTGACCGCCGGCATCATCCTCGCGCCGAGCCTGGACTACATGGATCGCGCGTACCTCGATGCGCGCGCACACGGCTGGTCGCGCGAACCGATCGTCGAGATGCTGATCCCGTCGACGCTGGACGACACGCTAGCGCCGCAAGGCCAGCACGTCGCCAGCCTGTTCTGCCAGCACGTCGCGCCGGTGCTGCCCGATGGTCGCTCGTGGGACGACCATCGCGACGAAGTCGCCGACCTCATGATCGCGACCGTCGATCGCTTCGCGCCGGGCTTCGCCGCCTCGGTGCTGGGTCGCCAGATCAAGAGCCCGCTCGACCTCGAGCGCGACTTCGGGCTGCTCGGCGGCGACATCTTCCACGGCGCGCTGAGCCTCAATCAGCTGTTCAGCGCGCGCCCGATGCTCGGTCAGGCGAACTACCGCGGCGCGCTGCCGGGGTTGTACCTGTGCGGCGCCGGCACGCACCCAGGTGGCGGCGTCACCGGCGCGCCCGGGCACAACGCGGCGCGCGTGATCGCTTCGGATCTGCGCTGAGCGAAGCGCCCGGCGCTTGCCGAACGCCTTCGTGGGTCGTCATCCCGGCGAGGCGCTTCTCCCGACAGCGAAGCGGGTCGAGCCGGAATGACGGTCTCGTTCGGACCTTTCCTAAAGCTTGTCGCTGCTGTCGGAAGGCGCGGGCGCTGCCGGCGCGTCGCCACCCTCGGGCGTATTCGCCGCACTCTTTGCGCGCTTCTTCTGCAGTTTCTCGTCCTGCTTCTTCTTCTTGGCGATGTCGCGCTGACGCTTTTCGAAATTGTAGTTCGGCTTTGCTGCCATCGAAGTCTCCGTGGGGATGTGCGAGCGCGAGGCTGACACAACGATCGAACATAAAAAACCCCGGGCGTCGCCGCCCGGGGTCCGTTGCTTGCTTCGGATGCTGCGGGCTTACGCCAGCTGCACCTGATCGGCCTGCATGCCTTTCTGGCCCTGCACGGCGACGAAGCTGACGCGCTGACCCTCGGCAAGGCTCTTGAAGCCGGTGCCCTGGATGGCGCGGAAATGCACGAACAGGTCGGCACCGCTCTCCGGCGTGATGAAGCCGAAACCCTTCGCATCGTTGAACCACTTGACCGTACCCATCTGGCGATCTGCCATGACTGACTCCTGAAAAAAGAACGAAAAAATTCGCGGCCGCGGGACATCCGGACCGAGACTGAGCATGCGAAGGAGAAAGCGAGGGTGACGACGAAGTGAATCTTGAGATAGACGACATCGGGCCACGATGCAACGTGACCCCAGGCAAACGCAGTATTTCCATTGTACATAAATCGTGCGCGTAAAGCGAATTGCCGCCTCAGCGTCATTGCGTGCCCAATTTCACCAATGCAAGAATGGAATGTCATTCCGCCGGAACCGCACGCACGATGAGCGCTCTCGAAAGCCCTGTTGCAGTCGGTCCACTCGCAGCCGGTCGGCGCGAAGCCGGCAATTCGCCGCGTCGCGTGCTCTTCGCCAGCCTCATCGGCACGACGATCGAGTTCTTCGATTTCTACATCTACGCGACCGCGGCGGTTTTGGTCTTTCCCAAGCTGTTCTTTCCGGCCAGCGATCCGGCGTCGGCGCTGCTGCAGTCGCTGGCGACCTTCGCGCTCGCGTTCTTCGCGCGCCCGATCGGCTCGGCCGTGTTCGGCCATTTCGGCGACCGCATCGGGCGCAAGGCGACGCTGGTCGCGGCGCTGCTGACGATGGGCCTGTCGACGGTCGTGATCGGCCTGTTGCCGACCTACGACGCGATCGGTGTCGTCGCTCCGCTGCTCCTGATGCTGTGCCGCTTCGGCCAGGGCCTCGGGCTCGGCGGCGAGTGGGGCGGCGCGGTGCTGCTGGCGACCGAGAACGCGCCGCCGGGCAAGCAGGCCTGGTACGGCATGTTCCCGCAGCTCGGCGCGCCGATCGGGTTCCTGTGTTCGAGCGGCGTGTTCCTGCTGCTCAGCGACTGGCTCAGCGATGCGCAGTTCTTCGCGTTCGGCTGGCGCATTCCGTTCCTCGCCAGCGCGTTGCTGGTCGGCGTCGGTCTGTACGTGCGCCTGCGCCTGACCGAGACGCCGGCCTTCCTCGAGGCCGTGCAGAACAACGAGCGCGTGCGCCTGCCGATGGCGACGGTCTGCACGCAGCATTGGCGGCCGCTGCTGATCGGCACGTTCGCCGCGCTGGCGACGTTCGTGTTGTTCTACCTCATGACCGTGTTCGCGCTGTCCTGGGGCACCTCGGCGCTGCACTACGCGCGCAAGGATTTCCTCCTCCTGCAGATGATCGGCGTGCTGTTCTTCGCGCTCGGCATCCCGCTGTCGGCGGTCGCGGCCGATCGCTACGGACGGCGCGCGATGCTGCTGGTCGCAACGGTGCTGATCTTCGTGTTCGGCCTCGCGTTCGCGCCGCTGTTCGTCGCCGGCAGCGCGCTCGGCGTGCTCGCGTTCCTCGGCATCGGCCTCTTGCTGATGGGTTTCACCTACGGACCGCTCGGCACCGCGCTGGCCGAACTGTTCCCGACGCCGGTGCGCTACACGGGCGCATCGCTCGCGTTCAATCTCGCCGGCATCCTCGGCGCGTCGCTGGCGCCGTATATCGCGACATGGCTGGCAACGAAATACGGGTTGCCGTACGTCGGCTACTACCTCGCCGTCGCAGCGGCGTTGACGCTGGCGGCGTTGCTGGCGATCCGGCGCAGGGTCTGAGCGCGAGACTGAATCGACGTCATCCTCGCGCAAGCGGGCATCCATCGAAGCGCTTTGGATCCCCGCTTGCGCGAGGATGACGAAGCGAGTGCCTGCGGCGACATTTCATCGCCGTTGACCCGCAAGGATTCGCAGCCATCGCTGCGCCAGGTCAATGGTGTGTCGCCAGAGGCGCCTGATGGCGCGAGAGCGCGCTGCAGAAAACCGACGTCATGCCCGCGCAAGCGGGCATCCATTGAAGCGCTTTGGATCGCCGCTTGCGCGAGGATGACGAAGCAAGTGCTTGCAGCGGCGCTTCGTCGCCGTGGACGCCCTTTCCTTCAGCGGCTGTCCAGTTGCGCACGCCGCGCCGCGACTTCGGCCAGGGCCGACCAGTCGCGTTCGCCGTCGCCGTGGGCGAGGGCGTCGAGGAAGCCATCGCGCAGGATGCCGGCCAGGGGCATCGGCACGTGCTCGGCGTCGGCTGCGGCGAGCGTGAGGCCGGCGTCCTTGTAGCCGAGCCGCAGCGCGAAGCCGGGCGGCTCGTAGCGGCGTTCGCCGACCAGCGCGGCGTAGGTCTTGAACACCGGCGCGGCGAACAGCGTGCCGGTCAGCACGTCGAGGAAGTCTTTCGCGCCGACGCCGTGCGCGCGCGTCAGCGCGGTCGCCTCGGCCATCGTCTCGATCGCCGAGGCGATCATGAAGTTGCCGGCGATCTTGACCACGTTCGCGTGCGCGGGCGACTCGCCGAGCGGCCACAGGCTCTGGCCGATCGCTTCGAGCTGCGCCTTCACGCGCGCGACGTCGGCAGCCGCGCCGGCCGCGAGCACGTGCAGCTTGCCGGCGGCGGCCGCATCGGGTCGGCCGAACACGGGCGCGGCGACGTAGCCGACGCCGCGCACACGATGCGCGGCGGCCAGTTCCTGCGCCAACGCGACCGAGATCGTCGCGTGGTTCACGTGCACGCTGCCTTTCGGCAACGCGTCGAGCACGCCGCCGTCGAACAGCACCGCGCGCAGCGCCTTGTCGTCCGCGAGCATGCTGTGCAGCACGTCGACGCGGGCGGCGTCGGCGGCCGTGGCCGCCGCGCGAGCGCCGCGCTTGACGATGTCGTCGAGCGCGGCCGGCGAACGGTTCCAGACGACCAGTGCGTGCCCCGATTCGAGCAGGCGGCCGGCGATGCCCTTGCCCATCGCGCCGAGTCCGATGAAGCCGATTTTCATGAGCGTTTCCTCCAGAAGTCGTGGCGCAGTCCGGAATGATCGCCCCGGTGCCGGCGCATTCAATGCGGCAAGTCGTCACCGGCCGTCGCTGGGTTTCGCGCCATCGCTCGCCGAGCCGACGGCGATGCGGGCCAGGACGAAGCCTGTCGTTGACCACGACGCGGCGCGCGCTCTAGCATCGTACGAAACCGCGCCGGTGGAGGTTCGCATGAGAATCGTGTACGTGATCGCAATGGCCGGCATGCTCTTCGCCGCGCACGCGAGCGCCTCCGAGAAGACGCGCGATGTCGTCAAGGCCGACACGCGCGAGGCCTTCGCGGCGGCAGCCGCCGACGTGCGCAAGCAGATGGAGAACGACGGGCGCTACGCCTACGTGAGGCCCGACGAGCGCGAAAAGGTCGAAACCAGTCTCACCGAGATGGGCCGTCTGTTCGACGAGCACGAATCGGTCGCGCAGATGGACAAGCCGACCCAGGTGAAGCTGTTCAACGCGCAGGAAAACGTCAATGCGATCCTGACGCTGCGCGATCGCGACCGCCTGATCTGCGAACGCGGCGCATCGACCGGCTCGCGCATCGTCGGCACCTCGTGCCGTACCTACGGCGACATCGAGGCGGCGCGGCAGGCAGGCAGCAAGTTCATGCTGGAGCGCGCCGCCACGCCGTGCGCGGCCAATTGCACGGGCAAGTAGTTCGATGGCCGGCGCGGCGCATCAAGAAGGCTTGCCGCCGCGTCCGAGCAGGGCCATCAGCTCGCGCAGCTCGTCCTTCTCTTCGGCGCTCAGGCTTTCGAAGCCGCCTTCGCGCACCTTGATCTCCAGTTCGCCGAGCCGCTGCTGCTGCGTCTGGCGTGCCAGCTGGCGCAGCGCGTCGAGGAATTCCGCGCGCGCCTCGTCCTCGCCGCCGGGGAAATCGACGACGGCGAGCTTCTGCAAGGATTTGGCTTCCTCGCGTTCGACGTAGTGTTCGAGCAGCGAGCCGGTCGTCATCTCCGGCCGCGCGCGGCACAGGGCGATCAGCTCGACGAGCAGGGGGATGCCGGGCTGGCGCAGGGCAGCGAAGATCCACGGCGGCTCGAGCGCGCTCGCCAACGCCGGGCGCTGCACCAGCAGCGTGATCGCCGCGCGCACCAGCGAGCGCTGCTGCGGGCGGGTGCCGCGCGGTGCCGGCGCGTCGGAGGCGGGCGTTTCGACCTTGAGTCGCACGCCGCTCTGGCGATCGAGCTCGCCGAGCATCAGGTCGCGGAAAGCGCCGTCCGGAATCTGCGCGAGCAGCGCGCGCGAGCGCTCGGCCAGGCGCGCCTTGCCGTCGAGGCTGGCGAGATTGACGTCCTTGCCCATTTCGCCGAAGAAGAATTCGCTGAGCGGCGTCGCGTTCTTCAGGCGCTGCTCGAAACCGTCGAGGCCTTCCTTGCGCACCAGCGAATCGGGATCCTCGCCGTCGGGCAGGAACAGGAACATCGCCTGGCGGCCGTCGCGCATGCGCGGCAGCACCGACTCGACCGCGCGCCACGCGGCCTGGCGGCCGGCGCGGTCGCCGTCGAAACAGAAGTACACATCGGCGCATTGTCTAAAAAGGATTTCCGCATGGTCGCGCGTCGTCGCCGTGCCGAGCGTGGCGACCGCCTGCGTCACGCCGTACTGGTGCAGGCTGATCACGTCCATGTAGCCTTCGACGACGATCAGGCGCGGAATCTTCGCGTGCGCCTCGCGCACCTGCCACAGGCCGAACAGCTCGCGGCCCTTGTGGAACAGCGGCGTCTCGGGCGAGTTCAGGTACTTCGGGCCGCCGTCGCCCTTGCGCGCGTCCGGCGCAGCGGCCGGGTCGGGCTCGGGACGCGCAGAGGGAATGATCCGTCCCCCGAATGCGATCGTGCGGCCGCGCCGATCGAGGATCGGGAACATCACGCGGTCGCGGAAGCGGTCGTATTTCGTGCCGCGATCACCGCTGGTCAGCATGCCGCTTTTTTCGAGCAGCGCGATGCGCTGGGCATTCGTGCCGAGCGCGTTCTTCAGCGCATCCCACTGCGGCGGCGCGTAGCCGAGGTTGAAGCGCGCGAGGATCGTGTCGTCGAGGCCGCGGCCGGTGAAATAAGCACGCGCCCCGGCATGGCCTTCGAGCTGGCGCCGGTAGAACTTCGCTGCCGCGTCGAGCAGGTTGTACAGGTCGCTCGCGTCTTCGCGCGGCGCTTCGCGGCCGCCCTCGTAGGGCACCTTGAGGCCGGCCCGGCTCGCCAGCTCCTCGACCGCGTCGGGAAACTCGAGGCGGTCGTAGTTCATCAGGAAGCCGATCGCGCTGCCGTGCACGCCGCAGCCGAAGCAGTGGTAGAACTGCTTGGCCTGGCTCACCGTGAACGAAGGCGAGCGCTCGTCGTGGAACGGGCAGCGCGCCGACCAGTCGCGCCCGGACTTCTTGAGCGGCACGCGCTCCTGGATCACATCGACGATGTCGATGCGCGCGAGGAGGTCGTCGATGAATTTCTCGGGGATGCGACCGGGCATGGGGCCTAGGATGCCATGCGGCAGCCCGTCGAACGGGCTGCCGCGGGCGGGGTTCAATCCCTAAAAGTAGTGGTCGCGGTCGGAGCCGTCATGGCGGCCGCTGCGCAGGCAGCAATTCTTGAAATCTGCGCGCCGACCCGCACGGGCACGGATCGTTGCGGCCGAGTTTTTCGAGCAGCGCCTTGTCGCCGTGGACGACGCGGTCGCCGCGCTTGACCCGGGTTTCGGACGGGAAACCCTTGCGGCGCTTACGCGTGATTTCGAAAGCCGGCTGCTCGAAAGCAAGGGCCGGTCATGATGTCGTGTTCGTCCTGCATGGCACACCTCCTGTCGTCGCCCGCCGGATGCGGGCGCTGGGTCGGCGCCGGGATCAGCCGCCGAGTTTCTGCTTGATCAAGCCCGAGACCTTGCCCATGTCGGCCCGCCCGGCGACCTTCGCCTTGACCAGGCCGACGACCTTGCCCATGTCCTTCGGGCCGGCCGCGCCGGATTCGGCGATCGCCGCGGCGACGATCGCGTCGACTTCGGCCTCGGACAGCTGTGCCGGCATGTACGCCTGGATCACGCCGACTTCGAATTCCTCCTTGGAGGCCAGGTCCTCGCGGCCGGCCGCGCGGAACTGGGTGATCGAATCGCGACGCTGCTTGAGCATCTTTTCGATCGCAGCGAGCACCTGGGCGTCGTCGAGCACGATGCGCTCGTCGACTTCGCGCTGCTTGATCGCCGCGTTGATCAGGCGGATCACGCCGAGGCGATCCTTGTCGCCGCCCTTCATGGCGGCCTTCATGTCTTCGGTGAGTCGTTCTTTGAGCGTCATGGCGGCACCTCTGAAAACCAAGCAAAAAAGCCGGCAGGACTTGCGCCCTGCCGGCCGATATCAGCCCTGGTCTTGCGCAGACCCGCGAGGGCCTGCGTGGCGATCAATACAAGCGCTGGCGCTTGGTCACGTCGCGCGAAACGCGGCGAAGGTGACGCTTGACCGCTGCAGCGCGCTTGCGCTTGCGCTCCTGGGTCGGCTTTTCGTAGAACTCGCGCTTGCGCACTTCGGCCAGGACGCCGGCCTTTTCGCAGGTGCGCTTGAAGCGGCGCAGGGCAAACTCGAACGGTTCGTTTTCGCGAACTTTGACGCTGGGCATGGAGGCTCCGTTGACTGTTGCCCAGGGCTGCCGGGCGGGTGAGCCGTGTATTCTATCGCGATGAATCCGTCATTTGCAAAGTCCCCCGACCCGGCCGCGAGGCCGGTGCTGGGCATCGAGACCTCGTGCGACGAGACCGGCGTGGCGCTCTACGACGCCCGCCAGGGCCTCCTGGCGCATACCTTGTACAGCCAGATCCGCATGCACGCCGACTATGGCGGCGTGGTGCCCGAGCTCGCCTCCCGCGACCACGTGCGCAAGCTGCTGCCCCTGGTGCGCGAAACCCTGGCCCAGGCGAGCCTGGGCGTTGCCGACCTCGGTGGCGTCGCCTACACCGCCGGCCCCGGCCTGGTCGGTGCCCTGCTGGTCGGCGCGACCGCGGCGCGGGCGCTGGCCTGGGCGCTCGACGTGCCGGCGATCGGCGTGCATCACATGGAAGGGCACCTGCTGGCGCCGCTCCTGGAAGCCGATCCGCCCGAACCGCCGTTCGTCGCCCTGCTGGTCTCCGGCGGCCATTCCATGTTGATCGAGGTGGCCGCGATCGGCCGCTACACGCTGCTCGGCGACACGCTCGACGACGCCGCCGGCGAGGCGTTCGACAAGACCGCCAAGCTGATGGGCCTGGCCTATCCGGGCGGCCCGGCGCTGGCGAAGCTGGCCGAACGGGGCGAGGCGGGCCGGTTCCGCTTCTCGCGGCCGATGACCGACCGGCCCGGCCTCGACTTCAGCTTTTCCGGCCTGAAGACCCAGGTGCTGCTGGCCTGGCAGGCCAGCGACAAGTCCGAAAAGACCCAGGCCGACATCGCGCGCGGGTTCGAGGAGGCGATCGTCGAGACGCTGGCGATCAAATGCCGCCGCGCCCTGGCCGCGACCGGCGCGAAGTCGCTGGTCGTCGCCGGCGGCGTCGGCGCCAACCGCCGCCTGCGCGCGGAACTGGCCGCGGCCGGCGCGCGCGAAGGCTTCCGCACCTATTTCCCGCGCCCGGAGTTCTGCACCGACAACGGGGCGATGATCGCGTTTGCCGGCGCGCTGCGGCTGGCGGCCGGCCAGCATGAAACGCCGGCGATCAAGGTGCAGCCGCGCTGGCCTCTGGAGAGCCTGCCGGCGCTGGCCTAGCATCCGCGGCGCGTGGGTGCGCCCGGATGAACGCGACCACATCCTCCAGCGTCGGCGCGCGGCTGCGCAGCGGCTGTGCCATCGAGAACAGCAAGGTCGAGTGGCCGACGTCGGGATAGAGTTTCAGATCGGCCTCTTCGTGCGCAGCCTGCATCGCCGCGGCAAGCGCGCGGCTGTTGTCCGGGTCCACCTCGTGGTCGTCCGTGCCGTGCAGCAGCAGCATCGGCGGCTCGTCGCCGCGCACGTAGTGCAGCGGCGCGGCGCGCTCCTGCCCGTCGCCGTCGCTGCCGAACACGGCGAGCATGTCGTCGTCGTCCGCATCGTCGGGCAGGAACGTGTAGACGCCGGCCAGGCCGATGAAGCCGGCGAGATCGCGCGGCGCGAGGCCGTCGGCGGCGAGCCACTGCGGGTCGGTCGCGAGCAGGCCGGCGATGTGGCCGCCGGCCGAGTGGCCCATGACGAACACGTCTTGCGCATCGCCGCCGAATTCCGCCGCGTGCGCACGCGCCCAGGCCACGGCGAGCGCGGCGTCGGCCATGAAGCCGGCCAGTGCGACGTCGGGCAGCTTGCGATAGTCCGGGATCATCGCGACCACGCCGCGCGCCGCCAGCGCAGCGCCGACGAAGCGATACCAGGCGCGTTCGCCGCGCACCCAGCTACCGCCGTAGAAGAACACGACGACCGGTGCATGGTCGGCATGCGCCGGGCGGTACACGTCGAGTTCGAGCCGGTGCGCGGGATCGAAGACGATGCCTCGGCGCAGCTCGACGTCGCTGCGCGGATTGGTCGAATTGAGGCTCGCGAACAGGACGCTCTGGCAGCCGGCGAGCAGGAAGGCCACAGCCGCCAGCAGGATGAGCAAGCCGGGTTGTATTCGCATGCCGCGATGCCTTGGATCCCAGTCGAAGTCGGAACGCGCGCGGCCGTGTGGCCGACCGCCGTGAGTATGCCTTGCGTGCGCGCAACGCGTTCGTGCGCCGATCGTTGACTGTCGGTTCGCGCCGAAAGCGGCGATCATGCGCGTCTGACCCACCATCCAGCACGCTCATGGACCGTGTTTTCATCGAAGACCTGCGCATCGAGACGATCATCGGCATCTACGACTGGGAGCGCACGACGCGGCAGACGATCGCGCTCGACATCGAGATGGCGTTCGACAACACCAAGCCGGCGGCGAGCGACCGCATCGAGGACACGCTGAACTACAAGGCGGTGTCCAAGCGCCTGATCGGCTTCGTCGAGGCGGCCGAGTTCGAGCTGGTGGAGACGCTGGCCGAGCGCTGCGCCGACATCATCCGCAGCGAATTCGGTGTGTCCTGGCTGCGCCTGAAGCTGTCCAAGCTCGGCGCGGTGACCGGTTCGCGCGCGGTGGGCGTGATCATCGAGCGCGGCCGGCTTTCCTGAAACGGCGGGCGCCGCCGGCTCCGGCGAGCATCTCGACGCAAGCGGTTCCAGCGTGCATGATGCAGTGCGACAAGACCGCCACGCGCAGTGTCCGCCGCTGCGTCGCGCCGAGGGCCGCGAATGAAGTGGGAAGGGTATCGATCATCGAGCTACGATGAGCTGTTCCGCTCCGACGGACAGCCTTGGCCCGCCGCCCGCAAGCTGATCGACTACCTCGCTTCCTTGAGCGATCGGGAACTGGCCGAGCGCCAGCTCGCCGCCGATCTCGCCGCCCGCGTCATGGGCATCACCTTCACGGTCTACTCCGAAGGCCGCAACGTCGACCGCACGCTGCCGTTCGACGTGATCCCGCGCGTGATCCCGCGCCGCGAGTGGCAGCGCACCGAGGCGGGCCTGCGCCAGCGCGTGCACGCGCTGAACCTGTTCATCGGCGACATCTACGGCGAGCAGAAGATCATCAAGGACCGCGTCTTCCCACGCAGCCTACTGAAGGATTCGGTCAACTTCCGCCCGCAATGCGTCGGCGTGCAGCCGCCGCTCGGCGTGTGGGCGCACATCTGCGGTTCGGATCTCGTGCGCGACGACGGCGGCACCCTGTATGCGCTGGAGGACAACCTGCGCATTCCGAGCGGCGTGTCGTACATGATCCAGAATCGCATGGTCGCCAAGCGCGTGTTCCCGGAGCTGTTCGAGACGACCTCGATCCTGCCGGTCGACGACTACCCGGCGCAGCTGTACGACACGCTGGCGGCGCTGTCGCCGCGCCCGGGCGAACCGCCGGTGATCGCCCTGCTGACGCCGGGCATCTACAACAGCGCGTATTTCGAGCACTGCTATCTCGCGCAGAGCATGGGCATCGAGCTGGTCGAAGGCCCCGACCTGTTCGTCGACGACGACGATTGCTGCTACATGCGCACCGTCTACGGACCACAGCGCGTGGACGTGATCTATCGCCGCGTCGACGACCTGTTTCTCGATCCGGAATGCTTCAACCCCGATTCGGTGCTCGGCGTGCGCGGCCTCGTGCGCGCCTGGCGCGCCGGCAAGGTCGCGCTGGCCAACGCGCCCGGCGCCGGCGTCGCCGACGACAAGGTCGTGTTCGCCTACGTGCCGAAGATGATCAAGTACTACCTCGGCGAGGAAGCGATCCTGCCGAACGTGCCGAGCTTCCTGTGCGCCGGCAAGCGCGAGCGCGACTACGTGCTGGAGAACATCGCCCAGCTCGTGGTCAAGCCGGCCAACGAGTCCGGCGGCTACGGCATGCTGATCGGCCCGCGCGCGACCAAGCGCCAGCACGAGCAGTTCCGCAAGCTGATCACCGCCAACCCGCGCAACTACATGGCGCAGCCGACCTTGTCGCTGTCGACCGCGCCGATCCTGACCGCCGAAGGGCCGTCGGCGCGCCATCTCGACCTGCGCCCGTTCGTGCTGTCGCGCGGCGACATCTACGTGACCACCGGCGGCCTGACGCGCGTCGCGATGACCAAGGGTTCGCTGGTCGTCAACAGCTCGCAAGGCGGCGGTGCCAAGGACACCTGGATCGTGGACATGGAGGAATGATGCTGTCGCGCGTCGCCGAGAGCCTCTACTGGTTCAGCCGCTACCTGCGCCGCGCCGAGAACACCGCGCGCCTGGTCGGCGTGAACAGCCAGCTGCAGCTGGACCTGCCGCGCAGCGTGCGTTTCGCCTGGCAGCCGCTGCTCGACACGCTCGGCGCCGGTGCGCTGTTCCGCGAACGCCATCCCGATGCGGAGGCCGAAGGCGGCGAGAGCGAAGTCGTGCACTTCCTGCTGCTCGACGAGGACAATCCGAATTCGATGCTGAGCGCGCTCAAGGCGGCCCGCGACGGCCTGCGCTCGATCCGCGATACGCTGCCGCCGGAGCTGTGGGAGCGCGTCAACGGCACGTTCCTGTGGGTGTGCGAGAACGGCGAGCGCGCGCTCGGCCGGCGCTACCGCATGGACCTGATCAATCGCGTCGTCGACGACTCGCTGACCGCGTCCGGCATCCTCACCGCGAACGTCAGTCACGACATCGGCTTCCAGTTCCTGCGCCTGGGCACCGCGCTCGAACAGGCCGACATGACCACGCGCATCATCGATGCCGGCGGCTCCGGCCTGATCCGTCCGCGCGCGGCCGAGGAGCTCGAGGCATACCAGGCGACGCAATGGATGAGCGTGCTGCGTTCGCTCGCCGCGTATCAAATGTATCGGCGCCACGTGCGCCAGCGCGTGACTGCGGCGCTGTCGCTGCAATTCCTGCTGCAGAACCGCGAATTTCCGCGCAGCGTGCTGTACTGCCTCGAACGCGTGCAGCAGGTGCTGCCGCAGATGCCGGCGCGCCACCGGCTGGAAGAGTCCTTGATGCCGACGCTCGCGCTGACGCGCGAGGCCGACACGCGCGCGCTCATCGAGAACGGCCCGCGGCGCACGATGGACCAGATCCAGATCGGCCTCGGCGACGTGCATGGGGCGATCGCCGGGGCGTACTTCGCGCGCGACGTTTCATAGCGGGGAGACTGCGCCGGCATCCGGTTTCCACGCTCCGAACGCATCGACGCCTTTCCGAGCGGCAAACACCCTTGCCGCGATGACGCCGACTTTGGCGCGTCTGCGCGAGTCGGCCTATTGCTCCGTTGCGGCCGCGGCTGCGGCGCTTGCGCCGATCTCACCCGGCGCACGCTGGAGCGGCGCTGTCGCCTGCATTTCCCACTCGAACCGCGGCAACTCGCGCACGGCCGCGGCCAGCTTGCTCGCCCAGGCGTCGCGGATTTCGGTATACAGCGGCGTGCCCGCGTCGAGCCGCAGGCGATGCGACACGCGCAGGTCGCCGCTGCGGATCAGGGCGAGATCGACCGGCAATCCGACCGAGACGTTCGAGCGGATGGTCGCGTCCATCGACACCAGCGCGCAGCGCGCCGCGTCGTCGAGCGCGGTCGCCGGCGTGATGATGCGATCGAGGATCGGCTTGCCGTACTTGAGCTCGCCGCTCTGCAGGAACGGCGTTTCCGGCGAAGCGGCGATCCAGTTGCCTTGGGGGTAGATCAGGTACAAGCCCGGCGGTTCGCCGCCGATCTGGCCGGCGAGGATCAGCGTGGCCTCGATATTGACGCCGTCCGCGGCCGCGCCGCTGGCCTGCGCCTGCGCGTCGAGCAACACTTTCCCGACATGGTCGGCAGCCTCGAACAGGTGCTTGACCGTATGCAGGCTGACCGCGGCGGCGGGATCGCCGGCATCGCGCGCGAGACGCGCGATGACGCTTTGCGTCGTGCCGAGATTGCCGGCCGACAGCAGCACGAAGACGCGTTCGCCCGGCACTTCGAACGCGTGCATCTTGGCGTGCGACTGGATGTCGTCGAAGGCGGCGCTGGTGCGCGTGTCGGCGGCGAGCGCGAGGCCCGCGTCGACCTGGATCGCCACGCAGTACGTCATCGCTTCGGGCCTCCGCCATGCAGCGCCGCGAGCGCGGCGCGCGATTGTAGGCAGGCGCTCCGAACGCCGCCAGCTTGACGCCGCGGCGCGCGCGTGGACGAATAGCGCGATGCATCGCGCCTGGCTCAGTCTCGGCTCCAACCTCGAACCCGAGCGCCACCTGCGCGCCGCGCTGGCCGAACTGCGTGCGCGCTTCGGCGCGCTGCTCGTGTCGCCCGCGTATCGATTCGCCGCGGTCGGGTTCGAAGGGCCGGACTTCATCAATCTCGCAGTGGGCCTCGACAGCGACCTCGGCGCGGTCGATCTCGACGACTGGCTGCATCGTCTCGAGGACCGCCATGGCCGTCGCCGCGACGTACCGCGCTTTTCCAGCCGGACGCTCGATGTCGACATCGTGCTGTTCGACGATCTCGTGATGGACGGCCCCGGCCACCTGCAACTGCCGCGCAAGGAACTCGCCGAGGTGTTCGTGCTGAAGCCGCTGGCCGACATCGCGCCGGACCTGCGCCATCCGGTCAACGGCCAGGCGCTGCGGTCGCTCCTGGCAGCGACGGCGCCCGCGGCCGTCTTTGCGCCGGTCGATCTGAACTCCGCCCCCGCCTGAACATTCGGTGGCGACTCGAAGGCGAGGCATCGCGGCTGAGGTCGTTCCCGTCGACCGTCGCCGGTCCTGAAATGGCGTTTCCTATCGAATCCTTCCCTTGCGCAGCGGGGGAAGGTGCCGGCAGGTGGAAGGGGGGCGCTCTTCGATGCAACGTCGCCCCTTCCGGCCTTCGGCCACCTTCCCCCGCAGGCGGGGGAAGGGACGGCGGAGGCCCGTTCGAGCGTCGGCGCTTCCTATCGAATCCTTCCCCCGCGGGCGGAGGAAGGACCAGCGGTGGTATTCCTCGATGAATCCTTTCTCTGCGTAGCAACGGTGCGTCGAGCAAAAAACGTGATGTAAGTCTCCAAACCAGCGGATACACTGGCTCGGCCCGACAACAGCGCAGATCACCTGGGGAGGGGTAGCCGACGCGTGGCCAGGATTCTTGAACGCATGTTCGGCGGTCTGCCGGCGCGCTCGACGCCGCCGATCGCGCTGGACGAGGCCGAATCCGAACACGTGCCGGTGCGCTTCCGGCCGCGTCTGGTCACGCAGCTGCTGCAGGAGCACGAAACCCTGCGCATGCTGATGCGCGCCTTGCTGGACGCCTGCCGCGGCCGCGACGAGGACGCACGCATTCTCGGTCTGCGCGATGTCGCCGCCACGTTTCGGCGCATTTCGTTGACCAAGTCGGTCCATCTGTACCCGTATCTGCGCTGGGCCCTCGAGAACGACCGCCTCGCGGTGATCCAGTTCAAGGCCTTGCAGGCCGACGTGCAGCGCTCGCTGCACGGCGCCGAAGCGATCCTCAGCGAGTATCTCGACGGCCCCTGGCTCAGCGAGACGCGCCGCCGCCTGATCGGCGAGGTCGCGCGGCTCGCGCGACTGCTCGGCTCGGCGATCAAGCAGGAAGAAGCGAACGTGTTTCCGCTCTACCTGCCGCCTGGGCAGTACCGCCACGTGCGCGACGCCTGAGCGCCGCCGGCGTGCCTGCCGCAGCAGGAACCGCCGTCCCGAAGCCGCGCCGTTTCGCCGTTGGTGTATCGTCTTCTCCAACGCCGGGAGCTTCGATCCGCTGGGACCGGCTCCGGCAGGCCACTCTCGAGGGGGAGCGAACGATGGGACGTTTTGCGCGTAGTTGGGCCCTGGTCAAGGCGAGCGCGGCGGTGTTGCGCTCGGACCGCGAATTGCTGGTGTTTCCGCTGCTGTCGTCGGTCTGCGCGCTGCTGGTCGCGGCGACCTTCTTCGCGCCGCTCGCCTTGGGCGGTGCGTTCGCTCAGTTCCACGAAGGCGGGCACGCGCCGGTATGGCTGTGGCCGCTCGCGTTCGCGTTCTACCTCTGCCAGTACTTCGTGATCTTCTTCTTCAACGCCGCCCTGGTCGGCGCCGCGCGAATCCGCCTCGACGGCGGCGATCCGACGCTCGCCGACGGCTTCCGCATCGCGTCCTCGCATTGGCCGGCGATCCTCGGCTATGCCGCGATCGCCGCCACGGTCGGCCTGATCCTGCGCGCGATCGAAGAGCGTGCCGGCTTCATCGGACGCTGGATCGTCGGCCTGCTCGGCGTCGCCTGGACGATCGCCACGTTCCTGACCGTGCCGGTCCTGGTCAACGAGAACCTCGGGCCGGTCGACGCGGTCAAGCGCAGCGCCGAGCTGCTCAAGAAGACCTGGGGCGAGAACCTGGTCGGCAACGCCGGACTCGGCATCGTCTTCGGCCTGGTCTTCTTTGGCTGGATCCTGCTTTGCGTCGGGCTCGTCGCGCTGGCCGCGCAGTCCGAATCGGCCATCGCGATCGGCAGCGTCGTCGCCGTCGGCGTCGTCGGCGTGCTGCTGCTCGGCCTGCTGCAGAACGCCCTGCAGGGCGTCTATGCGGCCGCGCTGCATCGCTACGCCGAAACCGGCGACGCCGGTTTCGGCTTCGAAGGCGCGCTGATCGCGGACGCGTTCAAGGTCAAGGCGTGAGGGCGAGGGTGCCGCTGCGCCGCCGAGACGGCCGCTGCTGACGGTACTCAGCCCGCCAGCGAACGCCCGCCGTCGACGCGGATGATCTGCCCGGTCACGAACGTCGCGTCGCGCAGCAGCCACAGTACGGCGCCGGCGACGTCCTCGGGCGTGCCGGCGCGCTGCAGCGGCGTACGCGCGATCAGCCGCTGCCGCTCCGCGGCGGCCTTGCCGGCCTCGGGCCACAGCACGGCGCCGGGCGCCACGCCGTTGACGCGCACGTCCGGCGCGAGATCCAGCGCCAGCGCGCGCGTCGACGCAGCGAGCGCGGCCTTCGCCATCGTGTAGACGCTGTGCTGCGCGAGCGGCTGTTCGGCGTAGATATCGACCAGGTTCACGATCGCCCCGCGCTGCGCAGCCAGATGCGGCGCGGCGGCCTGGGCGAGGAACAGCGGCGCGCGCGCATTCGCTGCGAACAGTTCGTCCCACTGCGCCGGCGTGATCGTGCCGAGCGGGGTCGGATAAAACGCCGAGGCATTGTTGACCAGACCGTCCAGACGGCCGAATCGAGCGGTCGCCGCATCGACGAGGTTCGGCAGCTGCGCGGCGTCGGCCAGTTCGGCCTGCAGCGCCAACGTGCTGCCCGAGCGCACGCTTTCCAGCTCGCCGATCAGCGCATCGAGCTCGGCGCGAGAACGGCGGCAGTGCAGGGCGAGGTCGTAGCCGGCCGCGTGCAGGCAGCGCGCAATCGTCGCGCCGACGCGGCGCGCGGCGCCGGTGACCAGCACCACGGGACGTCCGTCGGTCGTCGCCCTCGTTGTGTTCTCCATGCCGACCGTTATCCTGCAGACCCATTGCCGAGGTGGAGAGTGCCGCAGAAGCCTGCGGCCGGCCAGTCTTGAATCACGTTCGCACCGAATCCGCCCTGCCGACGCCGGACGCCGACGAGCGCGCCCACTCGGCCGCGCTCGCCGCCTCGATCCGCGCCGAGATCGCCGAGCGCGGCGCGATTCGGTTCGCGCGCTACATGGAGCTGTGTCTGTATGCGCCGGGGCTCGGCTACTACAGCGCCGGCCGCACCAAGTTCGGCGCCGCCGGCGATTTCACCACCGCGCCGGAACTCGGCAGCCTGTTCGCGCGCAGCATCGCCCGCGCGCTCGCGCCGACCCTGCGCGAACTCGGCGCCGACGCCGATTTCGTCGAGCTCGGCGGCGGCAGCGGCGCCTTCGCGGTGGCCGCGTTGCATGAACTCGCTGCGCTCGATGCGGCGCCGCGCCGCTATCGCATCCTGGAACCGAGCGCGGACCTGCGCGAACGCCAGCGCAGCCGCGCGACGCAGGAATTGCCCAACGAACTGGCCGACCGCATCGATTGGATCGACCGGCCGCCGGAATCGGACTGGCGCGGCGTGCTGTTCGCCAACGAGGTCGTCGATGCGCTGCCGGCGACGCGCTTCGCGATCCTCGAAGGCGAGGTGTTCGAGGAATGCGTCGCACTCGACGGCGAGCGCTTCGTGCGCGTCGACCGGCCGGCCGATGCGCTCGTCGCCGCGGCCGTGCGCGAGGTCGAGCGCTCGCTCGATGCGCCGTTCGCCGACGGCTACCGCTCCGAAATCCTGCCGCAGCTGCCGTACTGGCTGCAGGCGGTCGGCGGCTCGCTGGCCGCCGGCGCGATGCTGTTCGTCGACTACGGCTATCCGCGCCGCGAGTTCTACCTGCCCCAGCGCAGCGACGGCACCCTGGTCTGCCACTATCGCCATCGCGCGCATGCCGATCCGCTGCACTGGCCCGGGCTCGAGGACATCACCGCCTTCGTCGATTTCAGCGCGCTCGCCGCCGCCGGCGTCGGCGCAGGCTTCGATCTCGTCGGCTACGCACCGCAGGCGTCGTTCCTGCTCGCCAGCGGCCTGCCCGACCTGATCGCCGAAGCGAACCCCGCCAGCGAACTCGAGCACCTGCGCCTCGTCGCGGAGCTCAAGCGCCTGACCTTGCCCGGCGACATGGGCGAGCGGTTCCAGGCGATCGCGTTCGCGCGCGGCGTCGAGCAGGTGCCGGCCGGCTTGCGCGCTTCGGCGCATTCGCGGCGGCTGTAGCGCGCATGGACCTCGTCTACGCAGTGCTGTCCCCGCTCGGCTTCGGCGTGCCGCTGGCACTGCTGCTGTGGTGGTCGCGCAAACGCGCGCCGCGCGCGCTGTGGCGCGTCGGCATGGCGATCGAGATCGCCTGCATCGTGCTCAGCACCCCGTTCGGCGCGAACACGCTGGTGCGCTGGCAGGAAGATCGCGTGAGTCTCGCGCCGACGTGCGCCCCGCCGGAACCGAACACGATCGTGCTGCTGACCGCCAGCGCGCGCCGCGTGCCGCGCCAGCCCGGCGACATCGATACCTTGAGCGCGTCCAGCCTGCGCCGCACGTTGATCGCCGCGCGCCTGGCGCACCGGCTGCCCGAGGCGCAGCTGGTCGTCACCGGCACCAGCGACAAGGAGTCCACGCCGGTCAGCGTCGTCATGGCCCAGCTGGCGATCGAACTCGGCGTGCCGGCCGCTTCCATCCGCACCGAAGTCGCCGCGCGCACGACCTGGGAAAATGCGCGCAACGTGCGCGCGCTCGAACCGGCGCTGCCGCAGCGCGTGTGGCTGGTGACCTCGGCGCTGCACATGCCGCGCTCGATGATCGCGTTCCGCGCGGCCGGCTTCGAGCCTTGCGCCTTTCCGAGCGATCGCATGGCCGTGCCCTTCGACGGCGTCGCGGATCTGTTGCCGAGCGGCGGCGCGGCGTCGGAAACCGAGGCGGTGGTCCACGAATGGATCGGCGAGATCGTCTACCGCCTGCGCGTCGCGTTCGGCTGAAGGCAACGAGCCGGCCGAAACGCGCCCGGCGAGGCGACTACGGCGACGGTGCGCGCGCCGCGAATGCGTGCTTGACCGTGTCGATCGCGCGCAGGCGTGCGGCGCGCATCGCCGTGCCGATCGCCACGCCGGAAAGGCCCTGCGCGACGAACGGCGCGGCGACGACGGCCGCAGCGGCGGCCTGCGCGGCGTGCAGATAATCGGCCTGCGGATAAGCGGCCTCGGCGAGGCCGAGCCGGCCGCGCTTGTCGGCCTCGCAGGCGAGCAGGAATAGACGCAGGCGCTCGGGCCTGCGAAAGCCGTCGAGCGTTTCCAGCAGCTCCAATACGGTCGCCGGGCGCAGTTCGAACGCGCGATGCGCTTCCAGGTGATGACGGCAGACCAGCTCGGCCAGCGTCGCGTGTTCGGACGGCACCTTGAGCCGGGCCGACAAGGCACGCAGCGGCGCGACGCCGTGGTGCTCGTGCCGCAGGTGACGCGGCAGTTCGTCCTTCGGCGTCAGCGCCTTGCCGAGATCGTGCGTCAGCGCGCACCAGCCGACGAGATCGTCGCCGGGCGCCAGGCGCGCGGCCATGTCGAGCACCATCTCGACGTGCGTGCCGGTGTCGATCTCCGGATGGAATTCGGCGCGCTGCGGTACGCCGTAGAGCGCATCGACCTCCGGAAACACGACCTGCAGCGCGCCGCACGCGCGCAGCGCGCGCACGAACGCCGACGGCATCGGCTCGCTCAGCGCCTTGCGCGTTTCCGCCCAGACGCGTTCGGCGACCAGGTGATCGACTTCGCCCTCGTCGACCATGGCGCGCATCAGCGCCAGCGTTTCGTCCGCGATACGGAAACCGAGCGGTGCATAGCGCGCGGCGAAGCGCGCGACGCGCAGCACACGCACCGGGTCTTCGACGAACGCGGGCGACACGTGGCGCAGCACGCGCTCGTCGAGGTCGCGGCGGCCGCCGAACGGATCGACGATCGCACCGTCGGCGTCCATCGCCATGGCGTTGATCGTGAGGTCGCGGCGTTCGAGGTCCTGCTCCAGCGTCACCGATGCATCGGCATGGAAGGCGAAGCCGTGATAGCCGCGGCCGGTCTTGCGCTCGGTACGCGCCAGCGCGTACTCCTCGCCGTTGTCCGGGTGCAGGAAGACCGGGAAATCCTTGCCGACCGGCCGGTAGCCCAGGCGCAGCATCTCCTCGGGCGTCGCGCCGACGACGACGTAGTCGCGGTCGGCCACTTCGAGTCCGAGCAATCGATCGCGTACCGCGCCGCCGACGAGGAAGATCTGCATGGCGGCGATTCTGCCAGAGCGGCGGCGGCTGCCGGCTATTCCATCGCGATATCGCGGCGGGGCGCACGCGAAGCCTCGCGCCGGCGCCGGCCCTTCATTGCGCCAGTCGTGCCTCGGCACGTTTGAGCGCACGCCGGAACAAGGCACTGTCGTCGAGCGCGCGCGAAGCGACCAGCGCGCCCTGGATCATCGCGACGGCGTCCTCGGCCGCGGCGCGCGCTTCGGCTCGCGGCTTGCCGGCACGCCGCAACGCGGCCGCGAGCGTGTCGATCCACGCGGCGAAGTACGCGTTGATGCGTTCGGCGAACCGATCGCGCACGCCGCCGAGCGCGAACGCGCCGACCAGGCAGACGCGCTGGCCGGAGCGGAAGTAGTCGTCGACCGTGCGGAACATCGCCTGGATCGCCGCGCGCGCATCGCGGCCCTCGCGCAGGTCCGCGAACAGATGCCGCTCGAACCAGTCGTCGATATGCGCGAGCACGGCCTCGGCCATCTCCTCCTTCCCTCCCGGGAAGAAGTGGTAGAGGCTGCCTTTGCCGAGGCCTGTCTTCGCGCTGATCAGCGCGAGGCTGGCGCCTTCGTAGCCGTGCTCGCGAAACAGTTCGCCGAGCGCGGGCAGCACGTCGGCGCGTTCACTGATCGTGCGCGGCACGGAGACTCAGAGTCCGAGATCGCTCAAGGACGCATGGTCGGCCGGACGCGGCCCGCTGCGGTCCCAGTGGAACTTGCGCTCGGCCGGCTGGATCGGCAGGTCGTTGATGCTGGCATGGCGCACGCGCATCAGGCCGTTCTCGTCGAACTCCCAGTTCTCGTTGCCGTACGCGCGGAACCAGTGGCCGGAATCGTCGTGGTATTCGTAGGCGAAGCGCACCGCGATGCGGTTGTCGGTGAAGGCCCACAGTTCCTTGATCAGGCGATAGTCGAGCTCGCGATTCCATTTGCGCGTCAGGAACTCGACGATCTGCGCGCGCCCGCTGACGAACTCGCTGCGATTGCGCCAGCGGCTGTCGACGGTGTAGGCGAGCGAGACGCGTTCGGGATTGCAGGTGTTCCAACCGTCTTCGGCGGCGCGGACTTTCTTGATCGCGGTCTCGCGCGTGAACGGCGGCAGCGGCGGGCGGGTTTCGGTCATGGCGGCATTCCTCGGGGTCGTCGACTGTACCGATCGGTACAACTTTGACCGAACGGTACGCTCGCGCCGCCGGCGCGTCAATGGTTCCGAAACGAGCGGCGATGGCGGTCGAATCCGCCTTGCGGGCCGTTCTCGCCGCGCAGCAGCGGCGGCATGACGACCTCCATCGGTGTCGCGACGATGCCGAGCGCGGCGAGGCCGTCCTCGCTGCCGACCGAGTCGAGCTGGAGCGAGCGGAAGTTGTCGCGCGAAATGGGCTTTCCCGGCAGCCATTCGCCGACCCGTGCCTGCAGCGCGCCGAGCGCAGCGGGCAGTGGGACGACCCAGCGCCGCTTGCCGATCATGCGCGCGGTCCAGCGCACCAGCTCGCCGAGTTCGATCGTGCGCGGCCCGAACAATTCGTAGACGCGTCCGGCCGAATGCGGATGGGCGAGCGCGCGCGCGAACGCCTCGGCGACGTCGCCGACATGCACCGGCGTGAACTTCGCCTGCGCGCGCGCGAGCGGCAGCACGGGCATCATGCGCAGCAGCTGCGCGAATCGGAAGAACAAGCCGTCGCCTTCGCCGAAGATCACCGACGGGCGGAAGATCGTCCACGCCAGCGGCGCGGCCTTCACCAGCGCGTCGGCCTCGCCGCGCGTGCGCAGATAGAAGCTTTCGCCCTCACCGGAGCGCAGCGCGCTCATCTGCAGCAGCCGCGGCACGCGGGCGTCGGCGCAGGCGGCGAGCAGGGTGGAGGTCAGCTCTACGTGCGCCTTGCGAAAGCCGCTGCCGTCGCTGCCGCGCTCGTTGAGGATGCCGACGAGGTTGATCGCCGCATCCGCGCCGGCCAGCCGATCGGCCAGCGCCGCGCGATCGTAGACATCGAGGCTGACGACGCCGACCCGCGGCAGCACGCCGGCCTCGCGATGCTTCTCGCGATTGCGCGAGAGCACGACGATCGTGTGGCCGTCGCGCTGCAGGCGCGGTATCAGATGGCTGCCGACGAATCCGGTACCGCCGAGGATCACGAGCTTGAGCGGTTTCATCGCGCCTCCGGTTGCGTCTGCGACTGACGCTGCGTTGAAAGATCGAAGTGCTGAAAGATTGAAACACGGAGCACCCGGAGCACACGGAGGCAAAGCGAAAGGAAGTGTGTTCCATTCATTCTTGGCTTTCTCCGTGTTCTCCGTGTGCTCCGTGTTTCAGGCTTTCGCTCTTCGAAATTCCGCTTGAAAGATTGAACCACGGAGCACACGGAGCACGCGGAGTCAAAGCAAAGGCAAGCATGTTCCTTTTCCACTCTGTTTTGTTGTTCTCCGTGTTCTCCGTGTTTCAAGCTTCCGCTTTCCGAGCAAGTGTCTCGACAGTTCAGGGTTGTGCCGACGGCGCCGCCGACGTGGACGCCGACGCCGCAGCCGGCGATGCGGCCGGCTCGCTGGCGCAGATCACGGCCTTGCGTGGCGTCTTGTCGTCCGGTGCCTGGTAGGCCTGGCCGACTTTCGGCATGCGCGCCGACAGCGCATGCACCTTGCCGTTCATGCGCCAGTCGTAGATCACGCTGAAGGCGAGCACGCGCGAGACGTATTCGCGCGTTTCCTTGTACGGGATCGTTTCGATGAAGAAATCCGGATCCAGTGCTGCGCGCGCGTCGAGCCAGCGCCCGACCGGCGCTTCGCCGGCGTTGTAGGCGGCGCTGGCGAGCCAGGGACTGCCGTCGTACTTGTCGGCCATGCGCCCGAGAAAGCGCGTGCCGAGCTGCACGTTGAGTTCGGCGTCGAACAGGTCCTGCGCATTGGAATAGGGCAGCTTCTCCGCCTTCGCCAACTGCTTGGCGACGCCCGGCAGCAGCTGCATCAGCCCGTACGCGTCGGCGTGCGAGTGCGCGTCGGTCATCCACGCGCTCTCGGCGCGGATGATCGCGTAGGCCCAGGACGGATCGATGCCGGCGGCGCGCGCTTCGCGGCGAACCTGCTTCTCCATACCCAACGGGAAACGCTGTTCGTACAGGCGCTGCGTGTCCGGATCGGCCGAGAACGCGAAGACCGCGCGGTCGTACCAGCCGCGGCGATAGGCGAGATCTGCGGCCAGGCGGCGCTGGCTCACGTCGAGCTTGGTCATCGCGAAATCCCACTCGCGCCGTGCTTCGCGCAGCATGCCGAGTTCGCGAAATTCGAACGCGCGATCGAGGTCGGCCTGCTTGCCCAGCATCGCCTCGCTGCCCGGATCGCCGGCGAGCGTGCGCGTGCAGATCGTGTACGGCTGTTCGCTCCAGTCGGCGGCGAGGAAGCCGTAGAAGTTCGATTCGCGCGCGACGTCGTTGAAAAGGGGCGTTGCCTCGGCGCGGCGATCGAGCTTGGCCAGCACGCGCGCGCGCAGGTAGCGCCAGCGCGCGTCGGCCTTCTGCGTCTCGGACAGATCGTCGAGCGCGGCGAGGGTTTCCTTGAGATCGCCGCCAGTCAGCGCGATGCGCACCTGCCACTCGCGCGTGGCGTCGTCTTCCGCGGCGGCGGGCAGCGCCTTGAGGCGCGCCAGCGCGTCCGGCGAATAGCTGGTCGCGCGAAATACCGCGATCGCGTTGAGGATGCGGTTCTTCTGCGCATCGTCCCATTGGAAGCGCGCGCCGAGGTCGGCCCACGCGGTTTCCGCCGAAGCGCTGTCGCGGCGTGCCTGGCGCGCGAACGCATAGGAGATCGCGTCGCGCGTGCGTGCGCTGTCGCCCCAGGATTTCGCTTTCGCCAGCGCGCCGGCGGGATCGCGCAGGCCGGCGACGATGCGATCGGCATCGGCGCGGTCGGCGCCGTCGAGCAGCGCCGCCGTCTCGCCGGCGGCGTCCGCATTGCCGGCGGCCGCCGTGCGTTGCAGGCGCTCCCAAACGAGCGCGTCGCCGAGCACGCTGCTCCGGCGTGCCGCGGCGAAGACCGCATCGCACGAGCCCGGCAGATTGCGCGAACCTTGCCACAGCGCGTCGAGATCGGCCGCGTAGTCGAGCTTGTCGCCGGCCGCGAGGCGCGCCTGCAGGGCGTCGCATTGCAGGTCGCGGTCGTTGCTCTTCGTCCACAACGTGCGGAACGTCGTCCACTCGCCGCGGCGCGCGAGTTCGCGCAGGTAGGCGTCGCGCAGGTCACTCGCCGGCAGCGTGTCGGGCCAGCGCCCGAGGAAATCCTTCACTTCGTCCGGTTGCAGCTTGGCCACGCGCGCGCGCAGGACGGTCAGCTCGATGTACGGCGTCAGCGGGTAGTGCCTTTCATCGAGCGCCGCCGCCAGCCGTTTCCAGTCGGCGTCCTTGCCGCGCTGCGCCGTGGCCAGCGCCGTACGGAAGCGCTCGCGGTCGAGGGAACGGTCTTCGGCGTGCAGCGAAGGGGCGATGAGGCCCAGGCAAGCGAGAAACAGCAGCCGCAGCGGGCGAGCGGAACGAACGGGCATCGAAAAAAAGCCGGCAACAAGGGGGCGCGACAGTGTAGCGCTGCCGTTTGTGCGGTTGCGGCACGCGGAGCGCCTCGGCGCGGGCGTGTCGAGGCGGATTCGGCCGGATGCACCGTGCGGGCCGATCGATCGCCGATCCCCGCTCGCGGACCCGGTCGATGCGCGCGGCGGCAGGCATATAGCAAAATTCAAACGGTTGTCTTACATTTCCTTTGCACTTTTATACATCGGGACCGCCGCAAGACAGATCGTTCTGACCGTACCAAACCCATCGCACCGTCGGGGAGACATCGATGAAGGCACGTCGCAGTACCAGGTTGACGGCATTTGCAGGCTGGGCCCTGCTGATAGGAACCACCTCGCTGCCCGCGCTGGCGCAGGACAGGGGCGGCGACGATGCGCAGACGCTGCAGGCCATCGAGGTCACCGGCTCGCGCATCAAGAAGGCCGAGGTCGAGGGCCAGACGCCGATCCTCACGATCACGTCGAAGGAGATCGAACAGACGGGCCTCGGTTCCATCGGCGACGTCATCCAGCGCCTTTCGGTCAGCGGCTCCTCGCTCAACACCAAGTTCAACTCGGCCGGCAATTTCGGCTTTCCGCCGGACGGCGGCGGCGTCGGTTCCGGTTCGACGACGGTTTCGCTGCGCAACCTCGGCGCCAAGCGCACGCTGATCCTCGTCGACGGCCTGCGCTGGATCAACGAATCGTCGGCTTCCGGCGTGTCCGCCGCGGTCGACCTCAACACGATTCCCGCCAGCATCGTCGACCGCATCGAGATCCTGAAGGACGGCGCTTCGTCGCTGTACGGCTCCGACGCGATCGCCGGCGTCATCAACATCATCACGAAGAAGAAGCTCGACGGCCTCGCGCTGCACGTCTACGGCGGCGACTACTCCACCGGCGACGGCAAGACGTACTCGGGCAACGTCTCGCTCGGCGGGAGCACCGACAAGTTCGACTTCTTCATGGACATCGCCCATTTCAAGCAGAACGGCATCAGTTCCGCCGACTGGGGCCAGTCCGGCAATTCCCCGGTCCCGGGCACCGGCCTTGCGACCGGCAGTTCGGCGACGCCGTTCACGCGCTATCTGTTCGACACGCCGACCGGCAGCGGCTACCCATTGCCCGGCGGCGGAGTCATCTGCGACGGCGGTTTCTGCAACATCACCGCCAACGGCATCGCCGGCAACAACGGCCTGCAGGAGTTTCCGGGCGGTTTCCACAACTGGAGCAATGCCGACCGCTTCAACTTCGCGCCGTACAACCTGCTGCTGACGCCGCAGGATCGCGACAGCATCTTCGCGCAGGGCACCTATCACATCACCGAGCACGTCAATTTCTATTTGAAGGGCCTGTACAACTCGCGCGATTCGAAGAACCAGGCCGCGCCCGAGCCGGTCTTCCTCGGCCAGCAGTTCTGCCAGGCGATCGACCTGTGCTATCGCGTCGGCGTCGATGCGACGAACCCGTACAACCCGTTCGGCTTCACGCTCGACGGCAACAGTCCGGACTTCGGACTCGGCCGCCGCATGGTCGAAGGCGGCCCGCGCATCTTCAAGCAGAGCGTCGATACCCGCTACTACGCGACCGGCCTCAACGGCGACATCTCCTTCAGTGATCGCCAATGGTTCTGGGACGTCAACTACGTCAACAGCACGAACGACGCCACGCAGACGGTCAACGGCACCTACAACATCCGCCACATCATGACCGCGCTCGGCCCGATCGACCAATGCACGGCGCCGTGCGTGCCGCTGAACCTGTTCGGCGGTCCGGGAACGATCACGCAGGACATGCTGAACTACATCCTGTTCAACGAGACCGACCGCAGCAAGCAGAAGCTCGAGATGTGGACGGCGAACCTGTCCGGCAACCTGTTCCAGCTGCCGGCCGGCTCGCTCGACTTCGCCGCCGGCTACGAGCATCGCAAACTCGATGGCTCGTACACGCCCGATTCGGTGGTCGTCGCCGGCGACTCGAACGGCGTGCCGTCCGGACCGACCAGCGGCGGCTATTCGGTCAACGAGTACTACGTCGAACTCAACGCGCCGCTGCTCGCCGACCAGCCGTTCGCCAAGCACCTGGATCTCAGCGTGGCGTCGCGCTACTCGGACTACTCGAACTTCGGCAGCACGACCAACAGCAAGCTGGGCCTGCGCTGGCAGCTGGTCGATGACCTGACCCTGCGCGGCACCTGGGCCGAAGGCTTTCGTGCTCCGTCGATCGGCGAACTGTTCAGCACGTTCTCGCGCTTCGACGCGCAGCTGGTCGATCCCTGCGGCGGCAACGTGACGGCGAACTGCCAGGCGCTCGGCGTGCCGGCCGGCTTCACGCAGAACAATCCGCAGATCTCGATCATCACCGGCGGCAGCCCGGACCTGAAACCGGAAGAGTCCAAGAGCGCGACGCTCGGCGGCGTCTACAGCCCGAGCTGGGCCGAGAACACCGGCTGGTCGCAGAAGGTCGATTTCGAAGCCACCTACTATCGCATCAAGATCGAAAACGCGATCCAGGCGCCGTCGGCGCAGACGCAGTTGAACCGCTGCGTCGAAACGCTCGACCCGCTCTACTGCAACGGCATCACGCGTGCGGCGAACGGCTCGATCAACGGGTTCAACAACACGCTGCGCAATCTCGGCCGCATCGACACCAGCGGCATCGACCTCGGATTGAACTGGCTGAGCCCGGAGACCGCGTTCGGCCACTTCGGCGTGAACTGGCAGGTGACCTACACGAAGGACTACAAGGCCGTCGCCACCGACACGGGCGCCGCGGAACCCAATCGCGTCGGCGTCGAAGTCGCCGACAGCGGCATTCCGCGCATCAAGTCCACGATGATCGCGAGCTGGGGCCTGTCGGACTGGAGCGCGAGCTGGACCGTGCGCTACCTGTCGCGCCTGATCGAAGACTGCGGCAGCGCGGCCGGATTCCCGATCTGCGACCACCAGGACGACACGTTCGGCGGCCGCACCAACGGCACGCACTACCTCGGCGCGACGACGTACCACGACGCGCGCGTGACGTGGAAGGTGCCGATCAAGTACGACTTCAGCATCTCGGCCGGCATCAACAATCTGTTCGGCAAGGATCCGCCGATCTGCCTCAGCTGCTCGTTGAACGGCTACGACGCGTCGAACTACGACCTGCCGGGCCGCTTCAGCTACGTCGAGGCGAGCATCAAGTTCTGACGAGAGGGTTCGTTCGAAAGGAAATGGGGAAGGAGAGGGGCCGCCGTGTGCGGCCCCTTTTCTTTTGCGAAGCGCCTTTTACGAAGCGGTGCCCGCGATGCTGCGAGCCGGGTGCTGCGTCAGGCGCCGGCGAGCAGTCCCGCGCTCATCGGCAGGCGCACCTGCGCGGCAATCGGCAGGTGATCGGAGACCGGGTACGGCAGCGCCCACAGCTTCTCGACCTCGATCCCGCGCGACACCAGGATATGGTCGAGCGCGCGCGTGGGGCGCCAGCTCGGGAACGTCGGCGGCGCTTCGCCGGGTCGCTGCAGCGTCGTGCGCGCGTAGAGCAGGTCGAACTCGCGGCTGTGTGCCGGCGTGTTCAAGTCGCCCATCAGGATCGCATTCGGGTGCTGTCCGATCAGCTCTGCGAGGAAGGCCAGCTGGCGCGCGCGCGCGACCGCACCGAGCGAGAGATGCGCCACGACGACGACCAGCGCATCGGTGCCTCGGCCGAAGCGCGACCACAGCGCGCCGCGGCCCGGGATGCGCCCGGGCAGGGGATAGTCGAGTACTTCGTCGGGCTGCCAGCGTGCGAGCAGGCCATTGCTCGACGTCGCCAGGCGCGAGACGCGCCGGTTCGGCTGGTGGCTCCAGAACGGGAAATTCGCCGCCTCGGCCAGGTACTGGGTTTGGTTGAGGAAGCCCGAACGCAGCGAACCGGCGTCGGCTTCCTGCAGCCCGACCAGGTCGAATTCGCCGATCACGCGCGAGAGACCGTCGAGGTTCGCGCGCTTGCCGGTCGGCAGCACGTGCTTCCAGCTGTGCGTGACGTAGTCGCGATAGCGCCGCACGCTGCCGCCGGCGAGGATGTTGCAGCTCAGCACGCGCAGCGACTGCGCGTGCGGCGGGGCACTGGCGGCGACGGCGAGGCTCATCCGGCGAGGCTAACCAGCGAGTGTTGCAGCGGCAAGCGCCAAACGGCGTTCACGACCGGACGGCGTTCATGAAACGGAAGGCCGTGTCGCGGCCGTCCGCACGTTATTTCTTTTTCTTCGCCGGCTTCGCGCCCGCATCGTGTTCCTGCTTGACCAGGAAACCGACCAGCTCGATCAGCTGCGGATAGCCGCCGGCCGATTGCGCGGTCACGCGGTACTTGCCGTTGACGACGATGCTCGGCGTGCCGTCCACGCCGTCGGCCTTGACGATCTGCTGGGCGCGCGTGAGCTTGCTCTCGATCTCGAACGAACCCGACGCCGCGAGGAACTTCGACTTGTCCACGCCGTGCTGCGCGTAGAACCCGGCCAGGTCGTCGATCGAACGCAGCGGGATGTGATCGCGGTGCAGCGCGTCGAACAGCGCCTGATGCGTCGCATCGAGCACGCCGAGCGACTGCGCGGTGTAGAACGCGCGCGCGTACGGTTCCCATTGCGCATTGAAGATCGCCGGCATGTAGCCGAAGCTCGCGTACGGCGGCAGCGCCGCCTTCAACTGCTCCGCATACGGCTGGAAATGCGCGCAATGCGGGCACGCGTAGGAGAACACTTCGAGCACTTCGATCGAGTCGCCGGTGGCGGTCGGCTGCGGCGGGTCGATCACGAAGTAGTTCTTGCCCGCTTCCCAGGCAGCCGGCTTGGCGGCGGTTTCGGCGGCGCCGCAAGTCGAAACCAGCAGCAGGCCGGCAAGCAGCAGGCCCAGACGCTTCAGCATGATCGTGTCCTCGAGGGATAGGTGAGGGGGCAGCGTAGCGCACAATCGCGCGCCGTCGGTCGGCGGCGCAGGGATGAGGTCAATGCTTCTTCTTCGATTCCTGCGCGACCAGGTACTGAGCGATCTGCACCATCTCTTCGAAGCCGATCTTGCGGGCCGACTCGGCCACGACACGATACTTGCCATTGATGATCAGCGTCGGCGTGGAATCCACGCCGTAAGCGGCTTCCTTCTGGCGGATCTGCGCAAGATCGCCTTCGATCACGAACGACTGCGCGGTCGAGAGGAAATTGTTCTTGTCCGCGCCGTTCTGCGCGTAGAAATCGGCCAGCTGGTCGAGCGAAGCGATCGGCAGGTTGTCGCGCCAGAGCGCGTCGAACAGCGCCTGGTGTGTCTTCTCGACCAGACCGAGCGCCTGCGCGGCATAGAAGCCGCGCGCGAACATGACCCAGCGCTCCTGGAAGTCCGCCGGCAGCAGGCTGAACTGCGCGTTGGCCGGCAGGCTCGCCTTGAGCTTTTCCGCGTACGGCTGGAAATGCGCGCAATGCGGGCACGCATAGGAGAACACCTCGAGCACTTCGACCTTGCCGGGCGTGGCCACGGGCACCGGCGGGTCGATCACCTGATAGTCCTCGCCGGCCTGCCATTTCGGTGCCGCGCCGTCCGCGGCGAAAGCGGCGGGGACGGCGAACAGGCCCGCGAGCAGCAGCGCGGCGGCCAGGAATCTTCCTTTGGAAACGGTCATCGCGTGCAACTCCGAGGTGAGTGGAAGCGGCGGCCTACTTGCCGGCGCTTTCCTTGGCGACCAGGAACTTGATCAGCGGCACCAGCTTGTCGACGCCGCCGGCCGATGCGACGGTGAGGCGGTACTTGCCGTTGACGACCAGGGTCGGCGTCGAATCCACGCCGTAGGCCTTGATCTGCGCATCGGCGCGTTTCATCTTCGTGTTGACCGCGAACGAATTGGCGACGCCGACGAAGTCGTCCGCCTTGATGCCGAACTTGGACGCGTAGAACGCGCCGACGTCTTCGATCTTCGGCATCTCCTTGACCGGGCGGTGCGTGGTCGGATCGCTGATGTGCAGCGTGCCTTCCGGCTTCCACACGGCGTCGAACGTCGCGTCGTGCGACTTGTCCAGGATGCCGAGCACTTGCGCGGCGTAGAACGCGCGCTGGAACGTCGGCCAGTCTTCGTCGGGGCGGAACGCGGCCGGCAGGTAGGCCATCTCGGCATTCGCCGGCAGTGCCGCCTTGACCTTCTGGATGGTGCCCTGGAACGCGTTGCAGGCCGGACAGGCGTAGGAGAACACCTCGAGCACTTCGATCTTGTCGCCGGTGCCGGTGGGCTGAGCCGGTTCGACCGGGAAATAGTGCTTGCCGGCCTCGAAGGCTTCGTCGGCGGCGTGGCCGAGCGTAGCGAAGGCCAGGCCGAGCAGCAGGACGGAAACGCGTTTCAGCATGAAATTCTCCAGGAAAGTGACGCCGCTGCGGCGAGGGCGCATCGGCACGGCGCGCTTCCTCGAAGGCACCGCTGGACGCGCCCGCGATCGACGGGCGCGCGCTTGGATCATTTTGCGGCGGTGGTGGTTCCCGCGGCCGCCGTGTGCAGGCCCTCGACATACGAGGCCAGCGCGTTGATGTCGGCGTCGCTGAGGCTTTGCGCGATGGCCGGCATGACCTTCGCCTTGGCGTCGTCGCCCCAGCTGGTGCCGCCCTTCCAATCCTTCAGCTTGGCCGTGACGTAGTCGGCCCACTGGCCGCCGAGCTGCGGAAAGCCAGTGCCGGCCATGCCGCGCCCGTCCGGGCCGTGGCAGGCCATGCAGGCCGGAATGCCGAGCTTCGCATCGCCGCCGCGATACAGCGCCTGGCCGCGCTCCAGCAGCTTGTCGTCGGCGACGCCGGGCAGCGAACTCTTGCTCGCGAAATAGGCGCCGACGTCATGCATGTCCTGCGGCGACAGGGACGCGGCGAAGCCCATCATGATCGCGCTCTGGCGCTTCTGCGTCTGGAACAGCGTGAGCTGGCGCGCGATGTACGCTTCGTTCTGGCCGGCCAGCTTCGGGTACTGCTTGTCCGACGGGTTGCCGTCGATGCCGTGGCAGGCGCCGCAGGTGGCGGCCTTGGTCTCGCCGGTCTTGGCGTCGCCGAGCAGGAGCGCGTTGGCGGGCGCGGCTTCGGTCTTCGGAGCTTCCGCCGGCGGCGACTGCGCCAGCGCCGGAGCCACGGCAACCAACGCCGTCAGAACAACAACGTGCCGAAAGCTCATACACTTACTCCGCAAACTCGAGGGGGATACCGGCGGTCGTCGCGATCCGGATCGCGCATGCGCGCGCCGCGACGAACAATCGCGGAATTATCCCCGTGCCGCCGAAGGCGGTCAAACCGTCATATCGAAGAATCTCCGACCGCATGCCCTTCAATCCGTTCCGCCAGGCGCAGTTCCTGACCAGCGCCAACCGTATCGGCCAGCTGCCGGCCGACAGCGGCGCCGAGGTCGCGTTCGCCGGCCGTTCGAACGCCGGCAAGTCGAGCGCGCTGAACGCGATCTGCGACCAGCAGGGCCTCGCCCGCACCTCGAAGACGCCGGGCCGCACCCAGCTGCTGAACGTGTTCCCGGTCGGCGACGAGGCGCACCGGCTGGTCGATCTGCCCGGTTACGGCTACGCCAAGGTGCCCGAGGCGATGCGCCTGCACTGGCGCGGCGTGATGGACGCCTACCTGCGCACGCGCGAGTCGCTGCGCGGCCTCGTGCTCGTCATGGACGCGCGCCATCCGCTCAAGGAATTCGACCGCGACATGCTCGCCTTCGGCGCCGCCAGCGGACGGCCGTGCCACTGCCTCCTGACCAAGTCGGACAAATTGTCGCGCAGCGAAGCGGCGCGCACGCTCGCCGAGGTACGCAAGACGCTGGTCGCCGAATTTCCGCTCGGTACCGCGCAGCTGTTCTCCGCGCACGCCAAGACCGGCCTCGACGAGGCGCGTTCGGTGCTTTCCGGCTGGCTCGGGCTGTCCGCTGCCGGGTCGGCGAAAGCGCCTGCGAAAGCTCCGCCGAACTAGGGTAACCCCCGATATCGCTTGAGGATTCGCGCGGACTAGCATCGGGATATCTGATGCGAGGAGCGAATCGATGAGCGTCCAACCGGTAGGCGGCAGCAGCGTCACCCAGGCGTCGGCCCAGCCGTCCAAAGACTATGTCGTGCAGCACGGCGACACGATGTCCAGCATCGCCAAGAGCCATGGCGTGTCCGAAAGCGACCTCGCCAAGGCGAACCCGCAGGTGCTCAACCCCGACGTCATCTATCCGGGACAGCATCTGACGATTCCGGATCCTCCCAAACCCGCGGCCGCGGCCAGCAGCGGCGGCGTCAAGGTCGACGGCGGACTCAATCCCTCGCAGTACCGCGAGGCCAAGGACAAGCTCAACGACAAGCTCAACGGCACGTCGCCGGCGCCGACACCGGCCGGAACGACGACCAAGACGAAGAACGAGCCGAAGGTGACCATCGGCAGCGACGGCGTCGGCGCCAGCAACAAGACGACGCAGTCGACCACGACGACCCACGCAGACGGCAGCTCCAACAAGACCAGCGCCAGCGCGACCTACGGCGGCAGCTACGATCCGAACAAGGGCACCGTGACGATCTCGACCGGCGCCGGTTTCGGCAAGGAGATCAAGAACGCGCACGGCTACGGCGTCAGCTTCGGCGTCGACGGCAACGTCAGCGTCACTGGCGGCCAGAAGACCAAGGACGGCGTGACGACCTACACCGCCTCGGCCGACGCGTCGGTCACGGTAAGCGGCGGCATCAGCGCGCCGAAGGCGGGCGTGTCGGGATCGGTCACGAAGGGCATCAAGACCTCGTTCGAGGTGAAGATGCCGGAGGCCGCGGCGAAGACGGCGAATCTCGCCAAGGTCAACCCGTTCGATCCGACGACGATGCCGACCGGCACCGTCGTCAAGCTCGACGGCTCGACCTACACCGGCACCGATTTCAAGGTGACCTTCAAGGAGCTCGCGGTCCAGACCAAGACGACCGACGAGAAGGGCACCAGCCTCCTGGTCGAGAAGACCGGCGACAGCAAGGTGCGCGTCACCGCGGGGCCGACCGAGGCACTGTCCGCCTACAACGGCGTCGGCGTCGATCTCGGCGTCGCCAGCGCGATGCTCGGTCGCAACGACAAGCTCAGCAGCGCCACGCTGAAAACGGCGGAGTTCGATCTGTCCACGCCGCAAGGCAAGGCCGCCTACAACGATTTCCTCGCGACCGGCACGTTCCCGAGCGCGAACGGCAAGGGCGTCGACGGCGTCGCCACGATCGAGAAGCTCGACTACTCCTCGCAGAGCAAGCTCGACGCCAAGATCGGGCCGATCGGCATCTCGCTCGACGGCGCCAAGAACACCGGCAATTCGGTCGTCACGACGACGCCGGACGGCAGCATCACGCGGACGGTCAACCTGCAGTACAGCGGCAACGTGCCGATGACGATCAGCCAGAAGTTCGATCCGAGCGGCAAGGAAATCGTCGGCGAACGCCGCTATTCGTACACGATCAAGACCGACGCCAACTCGGCGCAGCTGCTCAATGTCGCGCAGACCGGCAGCGTCGCCAACGCGACGAGCGGCCCGGTCAAGGCTGGGCAGACCGTCACCTTGACCTACACCGAATCGCAGATGCGCGACCTAATGGGCAAGACGCAGGCCGCGGTCAAGGCGATGCCGATCGGCGGCAACGACTTGAAGGTGCTGACGCAGGACTACGACGGCAAGTTCGTCGACAGCCCGTGGGACTTCGCGCTCGGCCTCGGACGCAACCTCGGCGGATCGGACTACGGGTCGGCGCAGCGGCTGTTCAACATCTCCAGCGCCGCTGACGGCGACTTGCGCAAGGGCTACGTCGCGCTGCCGGGAACCATCAGCACGCAGTAAGGCGACGCGCGAACGAGCCGGCGCCGCCTTCGGGCCGGCGTTCGGCTCGGCTATTCGATTCCACCTGGCGAAGGGGCACGCGATCGCCGGCGCCCGGAGGTGGCGACGCCTCGCGTCAGGAGTCCGCGCTTCGCGTGGCAGCGATGTCGCCGTCGCCGCGCAGATCCAGCATGAGCACGCGATCGGTCTGGCGATCGTGGCCGACGAAGAAATCCGCCGTGCCGACGTCGACGAAGCCCGACTTCGCATAGAACGCGATCGCGCGCGGATTGCGTTCCCACACCTTGAGCCAGAGCGTCGCCGCATCGAAGTCGCGCGCAGCGCGGCGCGCTTCGGCGAGCAGGCGCTGGCTGACGCCGCACCCGTGCCAGAGGCGATCGACATAAAAGCGGTGCAGCTCGACCGGCGCGGCGCCGGCGACGCAGGCCGGCGTTTCGCCGCAGCGCACCTGCGCGAACGCCGCGAGCCGGTCTTCG
>Ga0070667_100000314_pt1 | contig 54171 bp, 53 predicted proteins | sample KBSS33metaG_FD_64659 | JGI IMG/M metagenome (GOLD analysis project Ga0070667, IMG submission 64659) | Switchgrass rhizosphere microbial communities from Kellogg Biological Station, Michigan, USA - KBS S3-3 metaG | ecosystem: Host-associated > Plants > Roots > Rhizosphere > Soil ...
CACGCCAGCACGGTCGTGACCCGGCGCATCGCCGCCGCCAACGTCGTCGTCCTTCAGCAGAACGTCACGTTCGAATACAAGCAGGACGACGGAACCTGGAAGCCGTCCCGCCGCGACCAGGTCACGGTCTTCGAGTTCGACGGACCGAAGATCCGCCGCATCGCCGACTACTGGGCCCGCTAGGGCGTCGCTCCCTCTCAGTTCCCCCGGCTCGCCGGCGGCACGATCCCGTTCATCCGCAGGTACTCCACCATCTGCCCGTAGTGGTCGTAGGCGTGGGCGACGCCGAACGTGGCGCGGTGCAGCCGCACCGACTTGCTGCCCTCCGGCAACTGCAGAATGTTCTCCGTCGTCAGCGACGCGGCGGCCCGGTGGCCGAGGGCGTAGGAATCATTCAGGAACCGGAGGATCTGCTCCTTCGTCTTCAGGTCGTCGGGGCCGTTGCCGCCCTTGTAGTTGTCCGGGACCTTGTCGCCGGTGAGGGGAACCCAGATGGCGTAGTTGGACGCCGCGATGTGCCTCACCTGCTGGGCGAACGAGCGAACACCCTTGTAGTCGCTTCCCGGGATCCTGAGGCTCTCCGGGGAGAAGTCGTACTTGTCCGCGGGCATCGCGTCGGCCGCCTCGACCACGAGCTTCTCGATGGAGGTCACCTGGCGGTCGACGACGGAGGCGACGGTCGGCGGCGCCTCCGAGGCGGCGGACGCCGCCGCCTTCGTCTCCTGAGTCTCCTCGGAAGCGGCGACCACGGCGAGCATGAGCGAAGCCGAGACGAGGAAGAGTCGCGAGGGTTTCATGAAGCCTCCTGTTCGATGGACGTCGACATCGAAAACCTAGGCGACCGCTCGGCTCGCGGCCGGAGCGGAGGCGCCCTTCACGATCAGCCACACGGCGAGCCAGACCTCGAAGACGAGAAGCGGCAGCCACACGACGTTGGTCAGCGGGCCTCCGAGGACGCCCGCCTGCCGGAGCGGAAGGATCAACACCGCGGCGAGCGAGCCCACGACGCCGATCCAGGAGAGCGACACCGGCACGATCCGTCCGCGCAGGAGCAGCCAGGCGAAGAGGGTGCTGCCCACGGCGAAGCAGGCCGCGCCGATCCCCATCCTCTCGCGAACTCCGAACTGCACCGACGCGAGCACATCGCGCGTGACCGGGTCGAGCTCGCCGGCGTGCGCCGCCAGCCAGAGGCGCTCGGCGGCGGCGTCCAAAGCGACCGCGCCCGCCACACCCTCGGCGACGCGAAAGACCGCGGCGAGAAAGGCCAGGTCGGGATCCACCGCGCGTGTAATCGACCACAGCGTGACCGCGAGGACGAAGGCGCAGAAGCATCCGACCAGCTCGAGCATCCACCCGAGACGCGCCTGGCCCGCGTGCGCGGCGAGGCCGGCGAGCCTCGCGGCGGGCGTGTCGCCGGCCGAGGCCCCTCCGCCCAGGATCATTCCGGTCATGGCGGCCGCGATGTAGAGGAGGAAGGCGAACCCGGCGACCCGGGAGCTCGTGCGGACAGTCATACACGCCTCCTGGCGGGTTCATACGAAGGACCGTAACCTCGAGTTGCGTGGCGCCGCCGCGCTCGGGTCGCGAGAGAATCCCGCTCATGAAGAGAGTCCTGGCCTCCGCAGCCGGCGCCGCCGCACTGGCCGCCGCCGTCGGGCTCGCGCCGACTTCCCCCGACGGCCGCGTCGTCGCGATCAGGGCGCCGGACGGCACCGCGCTCGCGGCGAGCGATTTCGCGCCCCCCTCCGCCGGGCCCGGACCGGGCGTTCTCCTGCTCCATCAGGGGAACCGCGACCGAAAATCCTGGGAGGACGTCGCGTCGCGTCTCGCGAAGGCCGGGATCCACGCGGTGACCGTGGACCTGCGCGGCTTCGGCGACAGCGGCGGAACGCCGCACGCGAAATGGACGTCCGCGGAGCGCTCCGCGGCGCGCAAGGCGACGCCCGACGACGTCGACGCGGCGTGGCAGTTCCTCGTCTCCCAGCCGGGAGTCACGCGCGGCGTCGTCGGCATCGGCGGCGCGGGAGCGGACGGCGTCGGACAGGCCGTCGCCGCGGCGCGCCGGCATCCGACCGAGGTGAAATCGCTCGCCCTGCTCTCGGGAGAGACCGACCTCGCCGGCGGCCGTTTCCTGAAGGATCATCCTCGGCTGCCCATACTGTTCGCCCTCGCCGACGACGACGAGTACCCGCCGACGCAGGACGTCATGGCGTGGACCTACAGCGTCCTGGCGGGACCAGGCCGCCGGTTCGTGCACTACGGCGGGCGGCGGCCGCCGTGGCTGGGATTCGAGGACCGCGAGGGAGTCCCGGACACGGGCGGCCACGGGACCGACATGTTCCGCGGCCACCCGGAGCTGGCCGGAATCCTCGCGGACTGGTTCGTCGAGACGCTCGTGAAGACGCCGGGCCGCGCCGACGTGCGCGAGACCGCGGCGGCCCTGCCGTCGACGCCGCTCCTCGAGGAGATCGAGGCGCCCGGCGGCACCGAACGGGTCGCGAAGAAGCTCGCGGAAGCACGGAGCGGCGATCCCGACGCGCGGCCGTGGCCGGAGGCCGTCGTCACGCTCATGGGGTATCACTACCTGGGGGCCGGCGAGTCGAAGCGCGCCGTCGAGATCATGAAGCTGAACGTCGCCGCGTACCCGGACTCGGCGGACGCGCACGACAGCCTCTCCGACGCGTATCTCGCGGACGGCCAGAAGGACCCGGCGCGCGAGCACGCCGAGAAGGCGCTCGCGCTGTTGCCGTCCGACACGACCGACTCGGCGGTGCGAAAGACGGAGATCCTCGACAGTGCGCAGGGGAAGCTCGACCAGCTCGTCCCGAAGGCGGCGCGGCCCGCCTACTCGATCCAGGCGGTCCGCTATGCCACGATCCGCGACTTCCCCGTCTCCGCGCTCGTGATGGGGGCGCCCGAGGACGAGAAGCTCGACATCGCCATGGTGCTCTGGCTGATCCGCGGCGGCGGACACAACGTCCTCTTCGACAGCGGCTTTCACCGCGCGAAGTGGCTCGCGGAGTTTCCGAGCACGGCCGACTTTCTGCGGCCGGACGAGGCGGTGCGGCTCGCGGGAGTCCCGCCCGAAGAGATCACCGACGTGATCATCAGCCATGCGCACTGGGACCACATGGGCGGCATCGACCTCTTTCCGAAGGCCACGATCTGGATCCAGAGGGACGAGCTCGCGTACTACGCGGGCGGCGCGTGGCAGCCGGACGGCCGGCACGGCGGCATCGATCCCGAGGACGTCGCCGAGCTCGTGCGGCGGAACACGGAGGGTTACGTGCGGCTCGTCGGCGGCGACGGCGTGGAGATCCTTCCGGGCATCCGCGCCTACACGGGCGCGCGACACACCTTCGCGTCGCAGTACATCCGCGTCGACGGCGATCCGCCCTTCGTCCTCGCCTCGGACAACTGCTACCTCTACCGCAACCTCGACGAGCGCAGGCCCGGCGCGACGTTCGGCGACGACGATCGGGCCGCGAACGTCTTTCACCAGGGCCGCATGGTCGAGCTCGCCGGCTCGCCCGACCGCGTGATCCCCGGCCACGATCCGAAGCCGTTCGAGAAGTTCCCCTCGAAGGAGAAGGGACGGGTCGCGCAGATCCGCTGAGCCGACGGCGCCGCGGTCCGAGATAGTCTCGCGCTCGAGGCGCGCCCGAAGATGGACCAGGATCCCAGTCACAAGCCGAGGCCGGCTCCGCTTCCCCAGGGCTACCGGCAGGGCATCATCGGATCGGCCACGGTCCTGCTGGGCTTCTCGCTCGCCCTCTTCCGATTCTGGAGCTTCGAGGCGCCGGGCGAGTGGACCCTCCGGTCGATCCTCGCGGCCGCGACGATGGTCCTCGCCGTCGCGATGCAGATCGTCGCGCTCGGCCGCTCGCTCCGGCTCCAGGACGACGATCCGGCGGAGTATCGGAGGACCGTCTTCTGGCTCACGAGCTCGGTCGTCGTGATGCTCGTCGGACTGCTGTTCGCCACGGTCATCCTCGCCCACACGCCCGAAGCGAAGTGACCTGGGGCTCGGGCCCGTTCAACTCCCCTTCGCGCCGCGCAGCGGCACGCGCAGACCGTCGTGCGCGAACGCGATCGATCCGGGAAAGAACGCCGCGACCGAACGCCGGACCTCCTCCTCGCGCCGCTCGACGTCCGGCGCGATGTGGCTCAGGACGAGCCGCCTCGCCTCCGCCGCCCCGGCCGCCTCGCCGATCTTCCGCGGCGGCGTGTGCAGCGTGTAGAGGATCTCCGGCGAGCCCGGCGGGTCGAGGACCGCGCAGTGAAAGACGAGGACGTCCGCGCCCTTCGCGAGGCTCTCGAGGTTGGCGAGCGCGCTCGCGTCCATGTCGCCGGAGAAGGCGATGCTCTTGCCACGGTAGTCCACGCGGTAGGCGACCGACGGACAATCGCCGTGGTGCGTCGCGATCGCGCGGATCCGGAGATCGCCGTCCCGAAGGATCTCTCCGGCCGGGGCATCGAGAGCCGTCGGGAGATCGGTTGCGTCGACCTGCTCGTCCGCGCCGAAGCTCCTCTGGTACTCCCACGCGCCACCCGGCCCGAAGAGCTCGCGCACGAACCGGCTGGTGTCCGGGAAGACGCCGGCCCCCTTCGGTCCGAAGACGCGGAACCGGATCGCCCTGCCGGCCGTGAGGGAGCGATGGAGGAAGACGCCCGGCAGGTCTCCGGTGTGGTCGATGTGGAGATGCGTCAGCAGCACGACGTCCATGCGACTCACGTCGACGGCGAGCCTCCCGATCGCCAGGTACGCCCCCGGCCCCGCGTCGACGAGGATTCGCGCCTCGCCGTCGACCAGGACGACGTAGCTCGTCGCGGCGCGCCCGAACGAGCGCGGTCCGCCCGAGCCCAGGACGAGCAGCTCGAGGCCAGGGCTACCCGCACCCGAACCCGGACCCGTCTTTTCTTCGGCCATTGCGGGAGTGATTGCCGTCATGAGAATCAACGCGAACAGCCCCAGTCTCCGTTTCATCGGCGCAGCGTAACGCCGAACTTGGGCCTGTAGACTCCCCCCGATGAACGCCTTCGAGGCGCTGATCGGCGTCTTGCTGGTGGCGACGTTGCTCGCGGCCGTCGCGCGCCGGACCGGCGCGCCCTATCCCGCGTTCCTGGCGCTCGGCGGCGCGGTCCTCGCGTTTCTGCCGGGAGCGCCCCGCATCACGATCGACCCGGAGGTCGCCCTCGCGCTCTTCGTCGCGCCGGTGCTCCTCGACGCCGCCTACGACACCTCGCCGCGCGATCTCCGCGACCACTGGGTGCCGGTCACGAGCCTGGCCGTAGTGAGCGTCATCCTGACCACGGTCGCCGTGGCCTTCGTCGTCCGCCGGCTCGTGCCCGGCATGCCACTTGCGGCAGCCGTCGCGCTGGGCGCCATCGTCGCACCGCCCGACGCCGCCGCGGCGACCGCGGTCCTCCGGCAACTGCGCCCGCCGCACCGAGTCCTCACGATCCTCGAGGGCGAGAGCCTCCTGAACGACGCGACCGCGCTCCTCATCTACCGCCTGGCGGTCGGCGCGGTCGCGATGAGCGCGTTCTCCCTGCAGTCCGCGGCGCCGTCGCTGCTCCTCATCGTCGCCGGGAGCGCCGCGGTCGGGCTCGCGATCGCCTGGGTGACTCTCCGCGTGACCCGGAGCATCCGGGACGTGCCGACGGCGGTCATCGTCCAGTTCTGCACGACCTTCGGCGTCTGGATTCTCGCGGACCGGCTGGGCCTCTCCCCCGTTCTGACCATGGTGTGCTTCGCGATCGCCGTCGCGCGGCGCGCTCCGGCGAGCACGCCGGCGCGGATCCGCATACCGTCTTACGCCGTCTGGGAGACGGCGGTCTTTCTGCTGAACGTTCTCGCGTTCGTGTTCATCGGCCTGCAGATCCGCCCGATTCTGTCGAGCCTCGACCCCGGCGTGCGCGCGCGCTACCTGTGGGTCGCCGCCATCATCCTCGTCACGGTCATCGTCGTGCGGATCGCGTGGGTCCTCCTCCACACCTCGGTCGCGGTCGCGTGGATCCACCGCTTCGGGTTCCATCCGCGACGCCCGATCCAGCCTCCGACGTTCAAGGGAGGCGTCGTCGTCTCGTGGGCCGGCATGCGCGGGATCATCTCGCTCGCCGCGGCGGTCGCGCTCCCCGACGCGTTTCCCTATCGTGACCTCATCGTGCTGACCGCCTTTTCCGTCGTGCTCGGCACGCTGGTCATCCAGGGCCTGACCCTCCGACCCCTGATTCAGACGCTCGAGCTGCGGGACGACGACCCGGTCGGCCGCGAGGTCGAGCTGGCGCGCTCGCGTGCCCTGGACGCCGCGTTCGCGAGCCTCGACGGCGACCCGTCACCGGCGGCCGAGTCCGTGCGCCACGAGCTCGTCGCCCATCTGGGGACCGAAGAGCCCGGCGCCGAGGAGAGAGCCGACGAGTGGACCGGCCCCACCTCGCACCAGGACGCCCATCTCCGAGCCCTCTCCGCCGCCCGCCGCGTCGTGTTCGACATGCGGGCGCGGGAGGAGATCGGCGACAACGCCTTCCACCGGCTCGAGGAGGAGCTCGACTGGTTGGAGATGGGCGTCGAGCGGGGGTGAGGCGGCGGCGGCCGGTTCAAAACCTGGGGAAATCGGAGCCATCCGGGAGGACTCCGGCCGGCCTTCCGATAGATCGTGGCGGCGAAAGGCGGGCACGCATCCGCCCGACACCGCGATGCCTCAGCAGCAACCGATTCGCAGCGGCCCGGTCGACGCCACTCCCTATTCCGACGGCGCCGTCGCCACGATCTACACGCGCATCCTGCGCTCCTGTCTCGCGGCGGGGCTGGCATTCCCCGATGCGGAGGACGTGGCTCAGGACGTGTGGATCTGGCTCCTCCGGACCGGGTCCCCGGTCCTGGCGCTGACCGCGCCCTGGCTGGGCGCCGTCGTCCACTACTACGTCCTGCGGTATCGGCGCCGGTCGGCGACGAGGCGCCGGCGAGAGGGAGTGGATCTCGAGGCGATCGCCGAGCCCGGCGCCCCTCCCGACGAAATCGACTTCGAGACGAGAGAGGCCCTCGACCGGATCGCCGCGGCGCTGCCCGAGACCGAGAGGAGGCTCTTCCTCCTGATTCGTCAGGGCCACACCCTCGCGAGGGCCGCCGCGCTCCTGGGAATCCCGCGCGGAAGCTGCGCGTACCACGGCGGACGACTCGTTCGCCTGGCCCGCGCGAGCATGGACGGTCGCCGCGACGAGTGGGTCGCGGAAAGGGCCGCGGCGCCGGAACGCTCACCGCTTCGCTCGCGCGCAGGCGGCTGAGCGGGCGCCGGGAACGGCTTCGACGACGAAGCCGCGCCTTGCGGCGTGCGGTGCGTTTCGCCGTTCGTTAGACTCGCCTCCGCCGCTCCATGACCGCGACCACTCGCGCCACGACGCTTCCCTTCGACGCGGTCTCGCGCTCGGCGCGCGGGAAGGCCCTCCTCCTTCCCCAGCAGGTCGTCACCAGCCCAGAGACCCGGCTGCGCTATCGGGTCGACAGCCTGCTCGGCCAGGGCGGGTTCGGCCAGGCGTACCTCGCGACGCGGCTCGAGCGCTCGCGCGGGATCCCGCGCGTCGTCGCGCTCAAGGCGAGCCTCCACATCGACGGCTGGCTGCGCGAGGCCTACTTCGGACGGATCCTCGAGGGACACGCGCGCGCGATCCGGGTCTACGACGCGTTCCCGCTGGCGCGCGAGGATGGCAGCGTCCTCTACTGCCTCGCCCTCGAATACGCGCGGCACGGCGATCTCCGTGCGTTCCTCCAGCGCACGAAGAAGGGATGGGCCGAGAAGACCGCCCGGCGCGAGATCGCCGGCATCCTCCAGGTCCTCGGGAGCCTCCACCGCGGCCAGATGCTCCATCGCGATCTGACGCCAATGAACGTCTTCGTCTGCGAGGACGGCGGCCTGAAGCTCGGCGACTTCGGCATCGTGCGGCACCAGAGCGACCGCCGCGGCATCCGCACGCGCACCCTCAATCCGTGGGGCGTCCCGAGCGAGATCCGCGACGCCGCGGCGCCCAAGTGGCAGGCGCGCGACGACGTCTACCAGGTCGGGCAGCTCATCGGGATGCTGCTCAAGGGGACCGCGCAGGCCCGGATCCGGCCGGGCGAGGTGCGGCGTTTTCGCTGCACGGACCACTTGAAGGAGATCGTGTACCGCTGCATCGGCGAGCGCGGGAAGCGCTACGAGAGCGCGCAGGAGCTGATCGAGGCGCTGACCCATCCGCCCGCGACGCTGAAGGCCGGGAGGCTGCGGACGCTCGAGGGCGCGCACCTCGCCTTCACCGGCATCCTGTCCCGCAAGCGCAGCGACGCCGCCCGCGCCGCGCGCAAGGCGGGGGCGACGGTGCACGGCGCGCCCTCGGCGAAGACGACGGTCGTGGTGCGCGGCCGCCCCAACCCCCTCCAGGCGGCCGGGCGGGACGCCGGGAGAAAGCTCATCGAGATCAAACGGCTGCGCGAGAAGGGGCACCGCATCACGATCCTGAACGAGACGCAGTTCTGGCGGCTTGCAGGAGTCGCGCGCTGAGCCGGAACACGACCTCGGCTGCTGCGTATCCGGTTCCAGAGATGGACCCCGCCGAGACGAAGCGAACCGCCCGGCTGGCCGGGCTGCTCTACCTGCTGAGCAGTCTCGTCGGCGCCCCGGCGCTGCTCTACGTGCCCGGACGGCTGATCGTGGAGGGGGACGCCGCCGCGACCGCCGATCGGCTTCGCGCCTCCGGCGGCCTGCTCCGTCTCGGCATCGCGTCGGAGCTCGCGGGCTTCTCGCTCTTCGTGTTCGTCGCGCTCACCCTCTACCGGCTCTTCCGGCCGGTCAGCGAGCGGCACGCGCTCGCGATGATGGTTCTCATCCTGATCTCGATCCCGATCACGTTCGCCGGCGTGCTGCCGGAGATCGCCGCGCTCGACCTCGTGGGTGCCAGCGGCGGCGCCGGAGCGGCGGGCTACCTCTCGGCGCTCGATGGACACTCGCGCGACGCGCTGGCCTACCTGTGCCTGCAGGTGCACGCGAAGGGCTACTCGGTCGCCGAGGTCTTCTGGGGGCTTTGGCTCTTTCCGTTCGGAGTCTGCGTGATCCGTTCGGCCTTCATCCCGCGCTTCCTGGGCATCCTCCTGATGATCGCGGCGTTCGGCTACCTCGCGAGCGCGGCGTCTTCGCTCGTCCTCCCCGACCATGCCGCCGCGCTCGCCCCCGTCACGAAGCTGACGGCCCTCGAGCTGCCGATCATCTTCTGGCTGCTCCTCTGGGGCGCGCGAGCGCCGCGTGCCGCCGCCCGGGCTTCGTAACGGAGACCTTCGCTCGCCGTCCCGCGGCGTCCTCCGACCTGCTAGAGTCGCCCGCAGAGAAATGGTTTGACGCTCGCGTCGGGAACAAGGCTTGGAACCTACGAGGTCCTCGCGCCTCTCGGTGCGGGCGGCATGGGAGAGGTCTACCGGGCGCGGGACTCGAAGCTCGACCGCGACGTCGCGGTCAAGGTGTTGCCGGCCTCGGTCGCCAACGACGCCGACGCGCTCGGCCGCTTCGAGCGCGAGGCGAAGGCCGTCGCGGCGCTGTCGCATCCCAACATCCTCGCGATCTTCGACTTCGGCCGCCACGAGGGGGTCGCCTACGCGGTCACCGAGCTCCTCGAGGGCGAGACGCTGCGCGGACGGCTGGACGGCGGCGTCGCGATCCCCCAGAGGCAGGCGATCGACTGGGGGCTGCAGATCGCGAGGGGCCTCTCCGCGGCCCACGAGCGGGGAATCGTCCATCGCGACCTGAAGCCCGAGAACGTCTTCGTCACGCGCGACGGCCACGTCAAGATCCTCGACTTCGGTCTCGCGAAGAAGGTCGAGGCGCCGGCGCAGAAGGATCAGTCGAGCGCGCCCACCGGCTCGGGCCACACCGAGCCCGGCACGGTGCTGGGGACGATGGGCTACATGTCTCCCGAGCAGGTGCGCGGACTGCCCGTCGACCCGCGCTCGGACATCTTCTCCCTCGGCTCCGTTCTCTACGAGCTGCTGTCGGGAAAGAAGGCCTTCAAGCGGAACACGGCGAGCGACACGATCGCGGCGATTTTGAAGGAAGACCCGCCGGAGATCACGGGCTCGGCCCGCAACATCTCGCCGGCGCTCGATCACATCGTCCGTCACTGTCTCGAGAAGGAGCCGTCCAATCGATTCCAATCGGCCAAGGACGTGGCCTTTGCGCTCAACGAGGCGTCCGGACCTCGGGAGGCGACGACGGGATCGCAGGCCCTCATGGGTCCCGCGAGGAGCAAGTGGATCCCGATCGCGGCGCTCGTCCTCGTCGCCGCGGCGATCGGCCTCTTCCTGGCGCGCCGCACGCATCGGCCCGAGGGCGGCGCCGGGATGGCGGCGGGAGGCGTCAAACGGCTGGCCGTCCTGCCGTTCGAGAACCTGGGCGCGCCGGAGGACGACTACTTCGCCGACGGCATCGCGGACGACGTGCGCGGCAAGCTCACCTCCGTCAAGGGCCTCGAGGTGATCGCACGCGGGAGCTCGACGCCGTACAAGAAGACGACCAAGACGCCGCAGCAGATCGCCAAGGAGCTCGACGCGCACTATCTCCTGACCGCGACGGTGCGCTGGCAGAAGGGAGCCGGCGGCAGCCGCGTGCAGGTCCGTCCCGAGCTCGTCGAGATCGGCGAGTCGAGCGCCCCCGCGTCGCGGTGGCAGCAGCCGTTCGACGCCGCGATCACCGACGTGTTCCAGGTGCAGTCGGACATCGCGACCAAGGTCGCGCTGGCGCTCGGCGGCGCACTGGGCGAGGGCGAGGAGCAGCGGCTCTCCGAGAAACCCACCGAGAACCTCGCCGCGTACGACGCCTACCTGAAGGGCGAGGACGCCTCGGCCGGAATGGCGAACAGTGATCCGCTGAGCCTGCGCAAGGCCCTGAGCTTCTACGACCAGGCGGTCGCGCTCGATCCCGGATTCGTCGAGGCGTGGGCGCGAAGCTCGCGCGCCAACTCCAGCCTCTACTACTGGGGGCAACCCTCCGGCGCGCTCGACCAGAACGCGAAACGGACCGCCGAGAAGGCGATCGCCCTGTCACCCAGGCGCGCGGAGGGCTATCAGGCGCTCGGCGAGTACTACCGGATGGTCGTGACGGACTTCTCCCGGGCTCTGGAGCAGTACGACAAGGGCCGCGGCCTCGGGCAGCCCAGCAGCGATCTCCTCGTCGGCGTCGCCCTGGCGGAGGAGGCCCTCGGACGCTGGGACGCCTCGCTGGATCATCTCAAGCAGTCGGTCCGTCTCGATCCCCGTTCCGTCGTCCCGCTGCGCCGCCTGGGCGATGCGCTCATCCGGCTGCGGCGGTATCCCGAGGCTCGCGACGTCTACGACAAGGCCCTCGCGCTGGCGCCGGCGAACCTCGCCTCCATCGAGGGCAAGGTCATGAGCTACCTCGGCGAGGGAGACCTGAGTGGAGCCCAGCGGGTCATCGGCGAGGCCGACGCGCACGTGGCTCCGACCGCACTCGTCGCCTACCTCGCGACGTACGAGGACCTCTCCTGGGTGCTCGACGAGAAGCGACGCGAGCTCCTCGTGCGCCTGACTCCGAGCACGTTCGACGACGATCGCGGAGCCTGGGCGTTGACCCTCACGCAGGCGCTCGCGCTCAGGGGTGACGCCGACGGAGCTCACCGGATGGCGCTCGAGGCGGTCACGGCCTACGAGGCGCAGGACCGCGAGGCTCCCAACAACACGCAGATCCCGACTCTCCTCGGGCTCTCCTACGCGTACGCCGGACGGAAGGACGATGCCATTCGCGAGGGCCTCAAGGGCACCGCGCTCGCGCCGATCTCGAAGGACACGAACACCGGCGCCTACAACCTGATGCAGCTCGCGCGGATCTACACTCTGGTGGGCGAGCCGGAGAAGGCCATCGACGCGCTCGAACAGCTCCTCAAGATGCCCTCCAACTGCTCGCCGCCGTGGCTCGCGATCAATCCGTACTACGAGACGCTGCACAAGAACCCGCGCTTCCAGGCGCTGACCGCGAAGAAGTAGCTCAGACCCGGGCGAGGCTCTCGCGGCTCGCGGTGAGGAACTGCCGGAAGCCGGTCCCGGGCGGCGTCCGGCCGAGCTGACGCAGCATCAGCACGATCTGGCCGCGGTGGTGCGTCGCGTGATTCATCGCGTGCTGGATGAGCTCGGCGAGCACGTAGTCGTTCTCCTGAACGGGGAAGTCGGCGGCGAGCCGCTCGTTCGTCAGATCGCGAGCGAACGCCTCCTGTTCCCGCTCGAGCGAGGTCCAGCTCGCGACGATCGAGGGGAGGTCCGGGTAGTCGGCCGGGGCGAGGTTCGGGCCGAACGAGCGCTCCCTCCAGAACCCCAGCCACGACCGCTCGCCCCAGAGAAGGTGCCTCAGGGTGCCGTGAATCGACCCGAAGCTCCCCCGGAGGTCCCGGACGAGCTCCTCCTCCGGCAGCTGCGCCGCCGCGTCGAGGAGCAGCCGATTGGCCCAGCGGTCGTAGGCGAAGAGCGTGCGGGCGGATCGGGCGTCCAGCAGCATGGTCAAAGGCGAATCTCTCTCCGGTCTCATCCGAACACGCCTTTCCGGCCCCGCGTTGCGCGCGACGCGGGACGCCTCCTGCCACGGAGAGACGCTCGGTGGGGTCGGGAGTTTCGCGGCGCGGCCCCCAACCTCGGGCATCTCTCTTGCACCGAAGGTCCGATCGGAGGAGCGCGATGCGGTTGCCCATTCTTTTCGGCGGTTCGATTCTCGTGGCGGGACTCCTGGCCGGGTGCAGCTCCCAGCCGTCTCCCCCGCCGGCGTCGTCGCCGCCGCCTCCGGGCGCGAGCTCGACGGCGAGCCCCGATGCACGGAGGACCGCCTTCCGCGCGGCGGCGAACGAGCTCAGCCGCCAGGTCAACGCGCCGGTCGACTCGATCGCCGGCGTCTCGCAGGACGAGACGACCTGGAACGATTCGTGTCTCGGCTGTCCCCAGACCGGAGAGAGCTGCTCACAGGTCCTCACTCCCGGATACCGTGTCGTGCTGCGCGTTAGCGACGCGACTTACGAGTACCACACCGACCTCGGCGGCCGCGCCAAGCTCTGCAGCCAGCACTAGGCGCCGAATCGGAGGCCTTCCCGGTCCCGTTGCGCTACCCCGCTCCCGTTGCGCTAACTTTGTCCGATGGACGGGGGACCGGACGCACCTTCGCCGCCGGGCGGCAATGTCGAGGAGAAGGACGCGCTCCCTTTTCCCCTCAGCCTCTGCCATCGCTGCGCGGCGCCGCCGCAATATATCCGCACCGCGCGCTCGACGTTCATCCGATGCCCGATCTTCAAGAAGTACCCGCCCCAGCCGGTGATCCGCTGCGAGGCGTTCGTGCCGGCGGAAGAGTCAAACCTTCGGTCCGAGCCGCCGTAGGACGTGGGAGGAGGCTCCCCCAATGAGAATGCCCTTGCGCCCATCGGCCCTCGCCGCGGCCCTGCTCCTGCTGCTCGCCGGCGCCGGGACCGCCGCCGCCGACTCGGTCACGGGGACGCCCGCCGTCCTCGCCGCCCCCGACGGCGCGAAGCTCGCCGCGACCTACTACTCGGCCGGCAGGCCCGGCCCCGGGATCCTCCTCTGCCACCAGTGCAACATGGACCGCAAGTCGTGGAACGGTCTCGCGGAGAAGCTCGCGCGGGCGGGATTCCACGTCCTGACCATCGACTACCGGGGCTTCGGCGAGAGCTCCGGAGCGCGTCACAACGACCTCCCCAACGACCAGCGCGCGAAGCTCGTGCAGCAGGTCTGGCCCGGCGACCTGGACGTCGCCTACAAGTACCTCGCCGCGCAGCCCGGCGTCACCGGGGTGACCGGAGCCGGCGGCGCGAGCTGCGGCGTCAACAACTCGATCCAGCTCTCGCGGCGCCATCCCGAGATCAAGTCGCTCGTGCTGCTCTCGGGGAACACCGACAAGGCCGGGCGCGATCATCTCAAGACGAAATCCTCTCCACCGCTCCTGCTCGCGGCCGCGGATGACGACGGAAACGCGGTCCAGCTGATGGAGGTGCTCGACGCGGCCTCGAACAATCCGACGAATCGCTTCGTCGAGTACAAGACCGGCGGCCACGGCGCGGCGATGTTCGCGCCCCATCCCGAGCTTCCCGACCAGATCGTCGCGTGGTATGACGCCACCCTCCTCGGCAAGGGCGCGCCGGCGTCGACCGACAACCGCGCGCGCCGCCGCTCTCCTCAGGTTCGCCTCCTGCTGACTGCCGACGAGGACGGCGGGAACGCCAAGGTGATCGACGCCCTGACCGACGCGCGCCAGAAGGACCCGAAGTCGCCCATCCTCGAGCGCCGCTTCGTCAACTTCCTGGGCTATCAGGCCCTCGGCAACGGCGACGCCAAGTCGGCCATCGCGATCATGAAGGTGAACGTCGACGCAAACCCCCGGTCCTCCAACGCCTGGGACAGCCTGGGCGACGCGTACCTCGCCGACGGCCAGAAGGACAAGGCCCGCGAGGCCGCCGAGAAGTCGCTCGGCCTCCTCGATTCGGACTCGACCCTGACGGCACAGACCCGCGACGCGATCCGCAAGAGCGCACAGGGCAAGCTGGATCAGCTCAGGGGCGGGGCGCCGAAGTAACGATCGGCACTGCGCTAGGCGAGGATCGTGTCGACGATCGCCTTCGCATACGTCTGAAGCGCCTTGGAGCGATCCTTCTTGAACTTGGGATTGGCGAGAGCCTTCGGCGTCTTTCCGCTCGCCCGTTCGGAAGGGGTCGGCGAAGGGGGAAGGGGCTTGCCGTCTTCGGTGACCATCTGTTGACGATCCCAGAACGCCCAGCTCTCGGGGTTCGCATTCACCTCGATGGTAAAAACGGGCGCGCCCGGCCGGGCGCCCGTGCCGTCCTTGTCCGGCTTGACCTCAACGGGCCCCCAATCTCCCAGGGAGTAACCGGGATTGTCCTTGTCGTCGTCCTCTCGCGCGTAATGGACGATGGGCTTCGGATCATCCGCGTCAAAGAGATGATTCCCTGGCACCAAGGACTTGTCCTCGCCCCCTATCGTCTTCGCGAGCGCCAGGCAGAGCGCGTCGTCGCTACGTCCTTCTTTTTCATTCTTCGCGGAATCAAATCTCTTCTTATCCTGGACTCCCTCGAGTGGAAACGCCGGATCGAGCTTGGGATCGAACTTGCTCTCTTCCAGACTTCCACCCTCGAGGGGCGCATATCTGGGATCGACGAAGACCCCGGCAAAGTTCACGCCTCGGATGGGCCTTCCGTCCCAGCTCTTGATCTCATCGTCCGACATGGCGATCATCCCCCGCTTCCTCGCCTTTTCGAGGTGCGTGGTTGAGCGCGGAGCCTTTCCGTGAACCGAGACGATTCGGACCGGCTTGAGCGCCTCGATGACTCGGATGAGGTAAGCGATCTCCGGCAGCAACGGTACGTTCGCCCCGCCGGCTTTCAGATTGGCTCCGGAGGCGTTCTTGAGGAAGTTGTCTTTCAGAATACTGAGCGGCTTCCCGGGAGGAGGAAACTGGCGAGCGACCTTGATCTCGATGGGATCCTTCGTCCCGCCCCGTCGTTTGTAGAGGCCGCGAGTCTCCTTGATGTCCTCACGCCATCTGTCGATCGGCCTTCCGGCGAACTCATCCGTCCTCGCGGCGGCGGCACGGTCGGGAAAGACTTCGGGTATGACGAGCGCGCTCAGCCGGGTCGGGCTGTCGCGAGCCTGGAGTTGGGACAGGATCCATCGCGCGACCTCGATTCCCGATTGCTCGCTCGTGTGAATGCCGGCGACGATGAGTACGTAGTCCGAGCTCGTGCCCTGGAATCGGTGGGTTTCAAGGTCCAGCATGCTCGCGGCTCACGGTGAAGGTGATGCCTCTTTCGAAGAGGCGTCAGGGGGGAGTCCAGTTGCCGCTGTCGTCGACCTTGCCGTAGTCGGGAACCCACGAGTCGTTCACCATCCGTCCAGGAACCCACGCATCGTGCCCGGACACGGAAAACTTTTTCCAAATCGGAAGCGTGTCGTCATCGCGCAGCCGGATGAGGCTGGTCGGAAGAGAAACCTCCCACGGATCGCCCTGCGGTGTCTCCGTGCCCGGCGCGTCGTCGCGCGCCCGGATCTCTTCCGTAATCGGCAGGTAGTCGGTATCCGTGATGCCCGGCATGGCTCCGCCTCCCCATATCTGCCCGGTCATCAGAAAGTAGCGGAGGTCGCCTTCGAGCTGCGGCCGCACCGGGATGACGACTCTCGCCGCACCGGCCTTCAGGAACTCGGCGAACAGCGGATCCGGATTGTCGGCGACGACGGCATCGTACCAACGCTCGCGGCGCGCCCAGAAGTAGGGGTAGAAGAGATACTGCATGTGCTCCCATTCGAAGGTCTGCTCGAAAAAGCGGATGAAGGCCTCCTGGTTCCCTCCGACGATGGCGGGATTCGTCTTTGCCGGAACGTTCGGGCGGGGGAACGCAGGGACGGCGCCCGTCGTCTGGATGTCGTTGAAAGCGGCCGTATAGATATCGGTCCCGGCGAGCAGCGAGGCGCAGGCGCGCTTGAGCTCGCCCCGCTCGATGAGCCGGTTCTGGCCCTCGTTCTGTCCCAGGCTCTTCGCCGTGCTCTGCTGCATCTTCTGAGCGGCAACCTTGTCGCGGTAGCTACCGAGCGCGGCCGTGTAGGCCGATTGCAGAGTGGCATAGGTGTCGAGCCGCCATTGCGCAAAGCTCGCGTCCGTGCGGTTGCAAGTCACGTCGACCGTCACGGAGAAATCCCGAGCCTGCTGTGTTTCGACGGCAATCGGCATCGTCCCCTGTTCGTTGATCGACAAGTCGGTCGGGTCCTGCAGAAGGGCAGCCTTGGGGCCAAGAGTGCCCTGCCCCTTGCATTCGAACCGATGCTTCCCGACGAAGACCCACATTCGCTCATCGCCATCCTCTTCCTCGTAGAGCGTGAACGCCCCCTGGGCGGCGATGCTCGCGGCCTGATAGCCGGCGGGAATCGACAGCTCGTCGACGACCGCAAGATGGTCGTGGTCATCCTTGTTTCCGGTGAGAGCCTTCGAGACGGTCGTGGTGGGCTCCGGCGGCGCGTTGACCCCCACCGCCCCGAGTTTGCCGATGAATATTCCGTAGTAAAGGGGTGAGGTCGTCGACTCGGCGAGATCGGTGGGAACGAGAGGCCTGGAAACGAGTCCAGGTTTCAGCAGGCCATCCGCACCCAGATCGCCAGGCCGCACCGGCCGAGCAGAGGCCGGAATAGCCGGATTGTTGAGCACCAAGACGAAGGGCTCGGGTGGAAGGATGGTTTCCTTCGTCTCGTTGGCCGAGATGGCGTCGACGACGAACGCCGCCGGCTCGGGCACGATGAGGTCGAAGAGGAGACGGCTTCCATAGTTGAAGACCTGAGCCTCATAGACCTGGTTGATCCACTGATAAACGCCGCTGACGTTTTGCTTTCCTGAGCCCGTATTGTCGAACTCATGCTGCTCACGATCCCTGACCTTGTCGATCGTACGAGTCGTGATGAGGCGTCGCATGGTCTCGGTGACCTTGGTCGCAGCGCGGCTCGTGACGTCCTTGGCGTGCTCGGTCGCGACCTTCGACGACTGCTCCTTCGACAAGCTATAGGCGACGTTCGCGTTCGCATTGATCTCCACGCCGCCGTACTTCGCCGAGACGTTCAGGCCCGCATTGGCGGCGATGTCCTCCTTCACGACGTTTTCGCTCTCGGTCTTCAAATCGAAGCGCTCCGTGACGTCCAGGGACGTCGTCGTCTCGGTGGACTTCGTCGTTTCGGTCGTGACCGTCGTGTCGGTGGTCAGAGTATGTGTCAGCGTCTTGTCACGCTTCTCGCCGCGCAGAATGTTCTCGATGTCCGCAATGCCTCCGGCCTCATAACGCTTCAGCTGCTGCTTCACGACCAGGAGATCGCCCACCCCCACCGGCGGCGGCAGGTCCTTCCGGAGAGGGAAGATCGCCATGGGAAGGAGAAGCGTTGCCGTCAGCGCCTTTTGAATGGCGTCTTTCGTATCCAGCGAGGGATCCGCCGCGGCCACACTGGCTATCAGGCTCCCCAGCCGCGCGAGAAGGGCCAGGTCGGGCAGGGGCAAAGAGTGGGCATCCGGGTCGATGATCGCCGCGACAATGGTGTCCCGGACGTTTTGCATCAGCGATTTGAAGTCCGGATCTGCGACGAGATCCGCGCTCGTCTTGCCGAACGCCGCCTCGATCGCCGTCTCGAGCTCCGCGGCACTTGTCGCTTGCTGCGCAGCGGCGTAGAGCTGCTCGAACGCTTTCTGCCAAGGAATGATCGGACCGGCCGCCAGGAACCCGGGCCCGAGGCCTCCGGCCACGAATTGCTCGACGATTGCTCGAGCGGCCGCGACGGGGTCCGGTTTCGAAGTCGGCGCGGGAGCCGCATCTCCTCGCGAGGCCCCCGGGCGCCCGATCATCCTCGCTCGCCCTCTGGCCACTCGGAGATCTTCACCCGGCGAGCCGGCCGGAGGGGGCGGGGGCGGAGGAGAAGGTTCGGTATGTATCGTCGTGAGATCGCGCTGAAATGCGCTGCCGGTCGTGAGATCGACGGCCTCATCCGGGGACGATCGCTGGGGTGCGCGGAGGGCGACAAAGCGGAAAAGGTCTTCCATGAGTCCTCCCGACGAAGCGTGGCTCCCGGGACTCGTACCCCGGGTAACGCCTCTCTCGCTTAAATCGCCCGAGGAGCGGCGAAAAGCTAATGGAAGGCGGCGTCGACCGCTTGGGACTGCCCGAAGCCCTCGTGGGGAGCTGCGCCGAGGGCGTGGCCGCAGCCCTGGGGCCAGTTCTCCGGCCGGCCCCTATAAGATGTCCCCCTTCTGGAGGTTCGCATGAGGAGGATTCTTGCGCGCTGGCGGCTCATGGCGGTGCTCGTCTTGATCGGCTCCCTCGGGGCCTCGGTCGCGGCAGCCGCCGCACCGTCCACGACCGACGACCCGTTCCAGTGGCTCGAGGACGTCCAAGGCGAGAAGGCCCTGGCCTGGGTCAAGGAGCAGAACGCGGTCTCGACGAAGCTGTTCGAGTCGCGGCCCGAGTACAAGCCCATTTACGACCGCTCCCTCGAGATCCTCGATTCGAAGGAGAAGATCCCCGAGCCGCAGCTCCTCGGCGAGACGGTCTACAACTTCTGGAAGGACGACGTCCACGAGCGCGGGATCTGGCGCCGCACGACGCTCGCGTCCTACCGCACCGCCTCGCCGCAGTGGGAGACGGTCCTCGACGTCGATGCGCTCGCGAAGGCCGAGAACAAGAGCTGGATCTTCCACGGCGCGGACTGCCTGCCGCCGGCCAACGAACGCTGCCTGATCAGCCTCTCGGTCGGAGGCTCCGATGCGCACGTGGTGCGCGAGTTCGACACGAAGACGAAGCAGTTCGTGCCCGGCGGCTTCACGCTCCCCGAGGCCAAGTCGCGAACGTCCTGGCGGGACGCGGACACGCTGTGGGTCGGCACGGACTTCGGACCCGACTCGCTGACGAGCTCCGGATATCCGCGCTTCGTGAAGATCTGGAAGCGCGGCACGCCGCTCTCCGAGGCGAAGACGATCTTCGAGGGCAAGGCGGAGGACGTCGCGTCCTCGGGCACGAGCGTCATCCAGGCCGACGGCCGCTACGACCTCGTGACGCGTACCCCGGCGTTCTTTCGCCAGGAGACGTTCCTCCTGACCGGCGACAAGCTCTCCAAGATCGACATCCCCGAGGACGCCGAGCCGCGCGCCTTCTTCCGCGGACGGATGCTGTTCTCCCTGCGCAGCGATTGGACTCCTCCGGGCGACGGGAAGACCTACCGCGAGGGGTCGCTCCTGGCCTCGCCGGTGGAGGATCTCGCCGGCGGCAAGCGGCGAATCGAGGTCCTCTTCGAGCCGAGCGCGCGGGTCTCGCTCGCCGACGTGCAGACGACGCGCGACCAGGTCGTGCTCCAAACGCTCGACAACGTGAAGAGCCGCCTGACGAGCCTCGCACTCGAGAACGGCGCCTGGAAGCGGACCGAGATCCCGACGCCGGGCATCGGCGCGGCCGAGCTTTCCGGCGCATCCGGCCTTTCCCAGTACCTGAACGACTGGTCGAGGACCTGGTTCTTCACCTACCAGGACTTCACGACTCCGGAGTCGCTCTGGCTGTCCGAGGAAGGCGCCAGGGCGGACAAGGTCAAGTCCATGCCCGCGTTCTTCGACGCGACCGGGATGACCACGGACCAGTACGAGGCCACGTCGAAAGACGGCACGAAGATCCCTTACTTCGTCGTCCGGCCGAAGGGCGTGAAGGACGACGGCACCGCGCCGACGCTGCTCAACGGCTACGGCGGCTTCGAGATCCCGGAGGTCCCGACCTACAACGGCATCCGCGGGGCCGCGTGGCTCGCGCGCGGAGGCGTGTTCGTCCTCGCCAACATCCGCGGCGGCGGCGAGTTCGGACCGGCCTGGCACAAGGGCGCCGTCAAGCAGAACCACATCCACAACTTCGAGGACTTCTCCGCGGTCGCGCGCGACCTGATCGCGCGCAAGATCACCTCGCCCCGCCACCTCGGCATCATGGGCGGCTCGCAGGGCGGGCTCCTCGTCGGCGGGACCTACCTCATGTACCCCGACCTCTTCCACGCCGTCGTCGTCCAGGTGCCGCTCTCCGACATGAAGCGGTTCAGCCACCTCCTCGCGGGCGCGAGCTGGATGGCCGAGTACGGCGATCCCGACAAGCCCGAGGACTGGGCGTACATCCAGACCTGGTCCCCGTACCACCTCATCCAGCCGGGCGCCTCGTACCCGACGCCGTTCTACTGGACCAACACCCGCGACGACCGCGTCCATCCGGGCCACGCCCGCAAGGCGGTCGCGAAGCTCGAGTCCCAGGGACATCCCGTCTACTACTTCGAGAACACCGAGGGCGGCCACGGCGCGGGCGCGGTCAACAAGCAGACCGCGATGGTCACGGCGATGCAGTACGCCTATCTCTGGATGATGCTGAAGTGACGGGCGAAGCCCGGCATCCTGAGCGCTAGCGACGATCCCGGAATCGATCGGCAGACTGGTAGAAAGCGGGAATCCCTCGCGGCGGCCGCGACGAACCCATGAAGCCGACCTACTTCCCCACTCCCGCCGACTTCCGCGAGTGGCTCGAGGCGAACCACGCGAAGGCGAAGGAGCTGCTCGTCGGCTTCCACAAGAAGGGCTCGGGCAGGCCGAGCCTCACGTGGCCCGAGTCCGTCGACGAGGCGCTGTGCTTCGGATGGATCGACGGCGTGCGGAGGAGCCTCGGCGAGACCTCGTACACGATCCGTTTCACGCCGCGCCGTCCGACGAGCATCTGGAGCGACGTCAACGTCGCGCGCGTGAAGGACCTCGAGAGGCGGGGCCGCCTGCGTCCCGCGGGTCGACGCGCATTCGCCGCCCGTCGCGCGGAGAAGACCGGCGTCTACGCGTTCGAGCAGGAGGAGCCCGCGAGGCTCTCGAAGGAACAGGAGGCAGCCCTGCGGGCGAATCGCAAGGCCGCCGCGTTCTTCGACGCGCAGCCTCCCTGGTATCGCCGCACGGCGACCCACTGGATCGTGCGCGCGAAGCGGCGGGAGACGCGTGAGCGCCGTCTCGCCCGGCTCATCGAAGACAGCGCCGCGGGCCGCACGCTCGGCTACCTGACCCGATCCGGGAAGAGCTGACGCGTCCCGGGGGCGCGCCCGGCCCAGCCGGCCGCGAAGAGGGCCGCTGCCCCAAAGGGAATCTTCCGTGTCCGCGTCGCCGTGTATAGCGTGAGGGGTCCGCCGGTGAGGAGGACGCTCCATGGCGAAACACAGGACCGGCACCCGCGACGAGTGGCGCAAGGCCCGGCTCGATCTGCTGAAGGCGGAGAAGGAGCACACGCGCAGGGGCGACGAGCTGACGAAGCGGCGGCAGGAGCTGCCGTGGGTCCGGGTCGAAAAGGAGTACGCGTTCGACACGGACGAGGGCAAGGCGTCGCTGAAGGATCTCTTCCGAGGGCGCTCGCAGCTCCTCGTGTACCACTTCATGTTCGGCCCGGACTACACCGCCGGCTGCCCCGCCTGCTCGGCGATCGCGGACGGGTTCAACGGCATCTTCGTTCACCTCGCTCACCACGACGTGATGTTCTGGGCCATCTCGCGCGCGCCGCTGCCGAAGCTCCAGGCCTACAGAAAGCGAATGGGGTGGTCGTTCCCGTGGGCTTCCGCGTTCGCGACCGACTTCAACACCGACTTCCATGTGCGGTTCACCGAGGAGCAGCAGCGCGAGGGAGCCATCGAGTACAACTGGCAGCGCGAGGAGCCGGCCGAGCCGCCGGTGCCGGATCCCGCGAAGCAAACGCCCGAAGGAGTCCAGCTCTTCGCGGCTATGACCGGCACCGACGCGGCCACCTACACGCGCGAGCGGCCCGGCATGAGCGCCTTCGCGATCCAGGACGGCCACGTGTACCACACGTATTCCGCCTACGCGCGGGGCCTGGACGCGGTTTGGGGCATGTACCCGTGGCTCGACCGCGCGCCGCTCGGACGCAACGAAACGGGTCTGTGGTTCCGGCGGCACGACGAGTACGACGCGCCGTGACCGGGGCCGCGGAAGTCCTCGCTCCGCGAGCGGTGCGTGAGCCCGAGTCCGAGCGAGGGTTCTATGCCGTCTCGACGCTCGTCTTCGCCGCCAGCGCGACCGCGACGATCGTCTGGTGCGGAACCATGTCGGCCATGGGCGGGATGACGATGCCGGGCGGCTGGACGATGTCGATGGCGTGGATGCGGATGCCGGAGCAGACGTGGGCCGGAGCCGCGGCCACGTTCCTCGGCATGTGGGACCTGATGATGGTGGCGATGATGATGCCGGCCCTCATCCCGATGCTCTCGCGCTACCGGCAGGCCGCCGGGGCCGCCCGCATCGACCGACTCGGACTCGGCAGTCGGACAGCACTGGTGGCCGCGGGGTACTTCTTCGTGTGGACCGTCTTCGGGATCGCCGCCTTTCCCGCCGGCGTCGCCCTTGCGGCCTCCGCGATGCGCTTCCCGGCGCTCGCGCGCGCCGTCCCGATCATGGCGGGGGTCGTCGTCTTCGCCGCCGGCCTGTTTCAGATCACGTCGTGGAAGGCCCACCACCTCGTCTGCTGCCGGGAGGCGCCGGGCCGAGGCCGCACGCTTCCGGCGGACGCCGGCACCGCATGGCGCCACGGGCTGCGACTCGGCCTCCACTGCGCGCGCTGCTGCGCCGGGCTGATCGCGATCCTGCTCGCGCTCGGCGTGATGGACCTGCGTGCGATGGCAATCGTGGCCGCGGCGATCACGGTGGAGCGGCTCGCGCCCCGCGGCGAGAACGTCGCGCGCGCCGTCGGAGCGGTCGTCGTGGGGGCGGGTCTGTTCCTGATCGCGCGAGCCGCCGGGCTGGCGTAAACGAACCGTCAGTCCCGCAGCTCCCGGAAGAACGCCCGGAGGTCCCGGGCGAGGAGCTCCGGCTGCTCCATCGCGGCGAAGTGGCCCCCGCGCGGCATCTCCGTCCACCGCTCGACCCGGAAGAAACGCTCGGCCCATTCGCGCGGGGGCGAGGAGAGGTCTCGTAGCCGAGGACGTCTTTCATCAGAGCGCGCGACCAGCGGCGCCTCGTCCCGCGAATCGCCCTGCGGCGGTTCATGGACCTGATCCGTACCGGGAAGTAGCGTCCTCCTCCCGAGGAGATCGGGATCAGGGCCTGGTCTTGGAGCACGCGGGCGCGCCCCGCGGCCGCGCCGTCAGACTCCCAGCTTGCGCGCGGCGCGGAGGCCCTTCCGAAACGTCTCCGCATGCGCGGCGTCCTGGAACGGATAGGACGCCGCGACGTACTGTTCGTCCATCGTTCCGCCCAGCTTCTCGAGCGCCTCGAGCGCCTCGCGTCCGAGAGCGCGGTCTCCACGCAGTCCCGCGAGGACGATCTGTCGCTGGCGGGCGCGAACGTTCGCGGGATCGTGGGCGACGGAGCGGCGCAGGTGATCCCCGGCGCACTCGAGGTCGCCCCTCAGGAGATGCCAGAGTCCGAGATCCGCCTCGACGACGTCGGCATGGCCGTACAGCGGGTCCACGCGGTAGACGTTGCCCTGCTCGGCGATCGCGAGGTCGAGGTCGCCCGCGAAACCGGAGATGCACCCGGAGACGTGGTGGGCCATGGACGCGCTCGGATTGAGCTCGAGCGCCCGGTTCGCGTGAAGCCGCGCGCGCGAGAAGGAGAGGTTCGTCCAGAGCTCCGCCGCGCTCAGCAGCGTGTGCCCCATCCACGACGACGGGTCGAGCTCGACCGCCGTGCTCGCCGCCTCGAGCATGCCGCGAAACCCCTCGCGCGACGAGACGACCTGTCCACCCTTCCAGCCCGCGAGCGATTGCTCGAAACGCGCCTGCGCGATGACGCTCCACGGCAGCGCGAAACCCGGGTCCACGCGGGTCGCGTCCTCGAGCAGGGCGACCGCGCGGGTGAGATCCCCCGGGGTCGCGCGATGGAGGTGCCAGAGGCCCTTGATGGTCAGGTCCCAGGCGGTCAGGTCCTCGTGCCGCTTCCGCAGCACGCGGCGCGTCTCCTCCGAGGTCAGCTCGGGCGCCACCCGTCGGAAGATCTCGGCGACGATCTCGGACTGCTGGTTCAGGCCGAGGAACTCGGCCGCCCGGCCGTCGTAGCGCCCGGACCAGAGCTGCGTATCGGTCGCCGTGTCCAGCAGCTCGACGGTCAGGCGCAGCGAGTCCCCGCTGCGCGCGAGGCGGCCGGCCACCGCGTAGCGCGCGCCGAGCGCCGCCGCGCGAGCCGACGCCGGAAGGGCGGCGTGGCTGCGGTCGAAGGAAGAGTCCCGGGAGAGGATCGGGAACCAGCGCCAGGACGCGAGCTCGGAGATCAGCTCCTCGGCGATGCCGTCCGCCAGGTAGGTGTCCTCGGCCGCCCTGCCGTCCGCCGCATCCGTGTCGAACGGGAGCACCGCGAGGGCCGGGCGGGACAGCACCTCGCGGACCCACGCCTGGGCCGCCGTGGGCCTGCCGGTTGCGGAGAGGCTCGACGACTCGGCCTGCTCGACGCCGCCGACGAATCGGAAGCCCTGTCCGTGCACAGTCTTGATGAGCCTCTGCGTGTTTCCGTCGTCGTCGAGCGCCTGCCGAGCCGACTTGATGCGGCTCGACAGCACGGAGTCCGAGACGGCGCGCCCCGACCAGACGCTCTCGATCAACTCCTCCCGCGGCACCATGCGGTGGCGGTTCTCGACCAGCATCGTCAGGACGGAGAAGACCTGCGGCTCGACCGCGACCGGCCCGCCCTCGCGGCGGAGCTCGTACCTGTCGGTGTCGAGCTCGAAGGATTCGAAGCGGTAGATCAATGGTTTACCCGATCGCGCCGCCCTCGGGAGGCGATCTTCAAGAAAAATCCAAGTCCCCTCCAAGCGCCGGGGGCACGCCCGTTTCTAGGCTCGGGTCGACGCCGGAATCTTTCCGGCGTCATCCTAACGGATACGGTCCGCAAACAAAGGAGAACGTGATGAAGAAGCTCTCGACCTGGAGCCTGGTCGCCCTCGGCGTCGTCTGCGCGACGACGATAGTGGCGTTCGCGCAGACGGGCACGCCGCACGTCATCAGCGCGGTTCCCGAAGCCAAGTTCGGACCCGCCCCGCCGATGCTTCCTCCCGGCGCGCAGCTCGCGGTCCTCTCCGGGAATCCGATGGGCACCGGCGCCTACGCGGTGCGCCTCCGCTTCCCCGCCCACTACGCGATCCCCGCGCACTCCCACCCGACGGACGAGAACGTCGTCGTCACCAGCGGCTCGGTGACCTTCGGGATGGGCGACAAGCTCTCGAAGACGGCGGCGGGCAACAAGACGCTCGATGTCGGCGGCTACGCGCTGATGCCGACGAGCATGAACCACTACGCGTTCGCGGGAGAAAAGGGCGCGGACATCGTGCTCTACGGCCAGGGCCCGGTCGAGTTCAAGTACGTCAACCCGGCCGACGACCCGCGCAACGCGAAGCCGGCGACGAAATAGCCCGGCCGAAGCCGGTCCCCCTCACGATCGCCCTCTCCCCCCCGCGGCGGGGGGAGAGAGCGCCTCCGGAGGCCCGTGTCGAAGCACCCTCTCGCGGAGAGACAGGGTCGGGGCGACGGCCACGATAGGATCGCTCCGACGCTCCAGCCGCGATGACCGACGACACCCAGTTTCCGACGCTCGGGTTCCCGGACACGGGCTCCGGCTCCGATCAGCCGGCTCCCGGCGAGATCGGCGAGTTTCGCGTCCTCTCCGTGCTCGGCCGCGGCGGCATGGGCGTCGTGTACGAGGCCGAGCAGAGCGACCCCCAGCGCCGCGTCGCGCTGAAGGTCATCCGCGGCGGAAAGCTCGTGGACGAGCTCCAGCTGCGGCTCTTCCGACGCGAGGCGCAGACGCTCGCCCGCCTCATCCATCCGAACATCGCCGCGCTCTACGAGGCCGGGCGCACGGACGACGGCCAGCACTTCTTCACGATGGAGCTCGTCCGTGGCCGCCCGCTCGACGAGTACGTTCGCGAGAAGATGGGCGGCGACAGGCCCTCACCCGGGGAGCTGCGCGACCGGCTCCGTCTGTTCGCCACGGTCTGCCGCGCCGTCGCCTACGCGCACCAGCGCGGAGTCATCCACCGGGACATCAAGCCGTCGAATGTCCTCGTCGTCGCGGAGGAGAAGCCGCCGAGCTCGGCCTCCCACCACAGCCACTCGCGGCCGTGGGTGCCGGTGGTCAAGATCCTCGACTTCGGCCTCGCGCGCATCGTGGAGGGCGACGGCTCGGCGGCGGGCACGCTGCTGTCCCAGCTCGGGCAGATCGGCGGCACGCTCGCCTACATGAGCCCCGAGCAGGCGCGCGGCGCGAGCCGCGAGATCGACGTCCGCAGCGACGTCTACTCGCTCGGCGTCACGCTCTACCAGACGATCACGGGCCGCTTCCCGTACGACCTTCCCGGATCGGCGATCGCCGCGCTCAAGACCGTCCTCGAGGAGACCCCGAAGCCGCTCCAGCAGGCATTCGGCGGAGGCTTCCGGCTCGATCCCGATCTCGCGACGATCGTCGGCAAGGCGCTCGAGAAGGAGCCGGACCGCCGCTATGCCAGCGCCGAAGCCCTCGCCGAGGACATCGAACGCTACCTCGACAACCAGCCGATCCTCGCGCACCCGCCGAGCACGGCGTATCAGGTCCGCAAGCTCGTGTCCCGGCACCGCGCCGCGTTTGGAACGGCCGCCGCGGTGGGACTGGTCGTCGTCGCCGCCGTCGTCGCCCTCGCGGTCCAGGCGCAGAAGATCCGCCAGGAGCGCGACCGCGCCGCCCAGGAGGCCGCCCGCGCCACGGCGATCAACCAGTTCCTCCAGAAGACGCTGGGCGCCGCGGATCCGTGGCAGCGCGGCTCGCGCGGCGTCACGCTCGTCGATGCGCTGAAGCAGTCCGAGAAACAGGTGCACGGCTCATTCGCCAGGCAGCCGCTCGTCGAGGCCGACGTGCTCGAGGCGATCGCGCGCACGTACCAGGGTCTCGGGCAGTACGACGACACCGAGAGGCTGCTGCGCTCCGCCCTGAAGACGCGGGTCGCGGCGGAAGGAAACGGGACCGACCGCGTCGCGGACACGCTCACGGCGCTCGGTTCCGTCCTGCAGATCGAGAGAAAGGCGGATGAGTCGGAGAAGCTCCTGCGCGAGGCGCTGTCGATCCGGGAGAAGCGCCACGGGAGGGAGAGCGGGGAGGCCGCCGGAGCCCTGAACGAGCTCGCGCGGACTCTCGTCAACAAGGGCGATTATCCCGAGGCCGAGAAGCTCGCCAGGGAGGGACTCGCGATCCGGGAACGGCTCCTCGGCCCGAACAGCGGCGAAGCCGCTGAGAGCCATCGAACGCTCTGCAGCCTCTACACCGAGCAGGAGGAATGGAAGCGCGCGCTCGAGGAGTGCGGCCGGCAGGTCGCGATTCGTCGCAGTCTGCACGACGACGGCCCGGAGCTCGGCGGCGCGCTGAACGACGTGGCTGTCGCCCAGACGCAGCTCGGAGACTACGACGCCGCCGAGAAGACGTTCGAGGAGGCGATGGTCATCCACAAGCGCGACCTCGGCGAGGACCACCCCGAGTACGCGAGCGGCCTCGAGAACATCGGCAACATCTGGTACCGGAGGGGCGAATACGCGCGCACCGCGGAGCAGCTCGAGAAGGTCCTCGCAATCCGGCGGCGCGCGCTGGGGGACGACGCGGAGCCCGTCGGGCGCACGCTCGCGAACCTCGGCAGCGTGTACATGGGAGCCGGAAACGACGCCGCCGCGCTCCCGAAGTTCCAGGAGGCCCTCGAGCGGCTCACGAAATTCCTGGGCCCCGATCATCCGGACATCGCCTCGGTCCTGACCGGCGAGGCGGGCGCCCTGCAGCATCTGGGCCGACTGGACGAGGCGGAGGCGGCGGTGCGACGCGCACTGGCCATCCGCATGGCGAAGTTCCCGGAGACGAGCAACCCGGTCTCGCTCGGCCGTCTGCGTCTGGGCCAGATCCTCACGGCCAGGAAGCGCTACGCGGAGGCGGACGAGCCGCTGCGCCTTGCGGCGGAGAACCTGACGGCGGCGGGCGCGGGGGCCGACACATACCGCCGCAACGCGATCAAGGCGCGCGTCGACCTCTACCAGGCGTGGGGTAAGAAGGCCGAGGCCGCGGAGCAGCAGGCGCTCCTCGCCGCCGGCGCGTCGAAGAACGCGTCAAATTGACCCGAGGACTCCGAGCAACGCGAGGAGGACGAGGGATCCCGCCACTCAACGGAGCGGATGCCGATGCGCTCCGTCCCCGGCTCGAAGCCTGCCCGTGACCGGATCCCTCGCTGGAGCAAAAAACCCCGCGCCTGAGGTAATCTCATACTGGCGGCGGACGTTACTCGAAAAGATTCCTTTTTCGCGGGAGGACAGGTATGCGTGGGTTCCATCGCTCCGGCCTCATCCTGAACGGCGTCGTCCTTGGGATCCTCCTCTCCGCGGCGCCCGCGTTCGCCGTCAACCGGACCTGGACCGGCGGCGGCGCCGACGACAACTGGACGACGGCGGCGAACTGGGGCGGCACCGCGCCGAGCGCGGGCGACGACCTCTTCTTCCCGGGCCCGACCCCTCGCCTCACCCCCAACAACGACTTTCCGGCGGGCACGTCTTTCAGCTCGATCACCTTCACGGGGACCGGCGGCTACACTCTCGTCGGCAACGCCATCCTGCTCGGAGGCGGAGTCGCGGCCAACAACACCTCGGGCAACGCCACCGTCCAGCTCGCGATCACTATGACGGCGACGCAGAATTTCGCCTGCTCGACCCCCGGGCCGATCGACCGCCTGACCATCGCCGGCCCGGTCGACACCGGAGGGTTCGTGCTCACGGCTGCTCCGGCGAGCGGCAGCATCATCAATCTGAACGGTGTGATCTCGGGCGGCGGCCAATTGATTCAGACCGGGGCGGGCGTCACCTTCGTCGTCGCGAACATGACGTACACCGGAGCGACCACCGTCAACGCGGGAAACTTCGTGCTCGCGGGCGCGAGCCTGAGCCCCCTGAGCTCCGTGACGGTCAACGGCGGACTCATCCAATATGACAACGACGCGGCGACCGGAGACCTCACGGCCGTCGGCGGGACGGTGGGCTGCGAGGGCGGCGGCACGAACCAGACCGGTCACGTGGCGAACGTCGATCTGCAGGCCGGCTCCACGCTCGTCATGCAGATGAGCAGCGTGACCAACTACGGCCAGCTCATCACGACCGGCGGCGTCAGCCTGGCCGGCACGCTCTTCCTCGGATTCACGTTCACCTCCGCCACCGGGAACGCGTTCACGATCATCAGCAACGGCGGCGGCGCGGTCACCGGGACGTTCGCCGGACTGCCCGAGGGCTCCACGCTCGTCGCCAACGGCCGGACCTACCAGATCACCTACGTCGGCGGCGACGGCAACGACGTCGTCGTCACGGACATCACCGTGGGCGGACCGACGCCGACGCCCACCGCCACGGTCGTCGCGCCGACGGCCACCGCGACGCCGGCGGGAGTGCCCACGGTCACCTCGACTCCGCCCGGGCCGACGCCGACTCCGGGGCCGGGGCCGGTCGCGCCCGTGCCGACGCTGTCGACCGAGCTCCTGGTGCTGCTCGGCATGGCGCTCGCGCTCGTCGCGGTGCTCCTGATGCGGAAGAGCGGCTAGCGACAAGACCCGCGAGGGCTGATCCCACCGGGCTCGTGTGACTACAATCGGCCTTCGATGGCCGACACGAAGCCCCGCCAGCGCGTCCGCTACCTCCAAACGGAGGACGGCGTGCAGCTCGCCTGGGCCGAGATCGGCGACGGCCCGATCCTCATCAAGGCGGCGAACTGGCTGAGCCATCTCGAATACGAGCTGGAGAGCCCGGTCTGGGGGCACTGGATCCGCTTCTTCGGCGGCCACTTCCGATTCCTGCGCTGGGACGAGCGCGGCTGCGGGCTGACGGACCGCGACGTGGGCGAGCTGTCGTTCGAACGCTGGCTCGGCGACCTGGAGGCCGTGGTAGAAGCCTCGGGAGTCGCGGAGCCGTTCGCGCTGCTGGGGATCTCGTCGGGAGCGGCGGTCTGCGTCGCCTACGCCGCGCGCCATCCCGAGCGCGTGTCTCGGATGATCCTCTACGGGGGCTACGCGCGCGGCTGGGCGAAGCGCGGCCATTCCGACACCGAGCGCCAGTACCGGGCGATGCTGGAGCTGATGCGGGTCGGTTGGGGCAAGGAGAACCCGGTGTTCCGTCAGATCTTCACGTCACGCTTCATCCCGGGAGCGAGCGAGGCGCAGATCGGTTGGTACAACGAGCTGTTGCGGCGGACCAGCAGCGGCGAGTCGGCGGCAAGCCTGCTCGAGGCTCGCTCGACGGTCGAGGTCTCCGGCCTGCTCGGCGCGGTCAAGGCGCCGACCATCGTCATTCACTCTCGCGAAGACGAAGTCTGCCCCGTCGAGGAAGGGCGCCACCTTGCCACGGGGATTCCGGGAGCCCAGTTCGTCGAGCTGGACTCGAAGAACCACATCCTTCTCGAGGACGAGCCGGCGTGGGCACGGTTCCAGGACGTCGTCCTCGGCTTCACGGGTGTCGGGGCCCCGGCTTCGCGAGAAGCGAACTCCCCGTTCGCCGGCCTCACGGCGCGCGAGCGCGAGATCCTGGCCCTGATCACGCAGGGCCTCGCCAACGCCGACATCGGCGAGCGACTCCGGATCAGCGAGAAGACCGTCCGCAACCACGTCTCCAACCTCTTCGACAAGCTCGGCGTCTGGAGTCGGGCGCAGGCGATCGTCTTCGCGCGGGACCGGGGGTTCCGGCCGTAGGGGCACGGAGACGCGGTCATCGAGTCCGTCATCCTGAGGTCATCCAGCCTGTCATCCTGAGGAGCGAAGCGACGAAGGATCCCGTGACGGCGAGCCGTGGATGCCGTCGGCTCAGGGCCTGCCGGTCACGGGACCCTGACGCTCCGGAGCGCTCGGGATGAACGCCTGACAGGGACGGCCTTGCCCTAGCTCGACAGCGCCTTCGCCACCGCCTGCAGTTTCGCCGGCCCTCTCTCCGTCAGCTCGCTCACGATCTGGACGAAGTTCGGGTGTTCCAGCCCGGAAACGATGAACGTCCAGCGGTACGCGCGCTGCGTGGCCCGCTTGATCTCCGCCCGTTCCTTTTCCGAGAGCGTTCGTCCGATCGCCTTCTCGAGGCTCTGGAGGTCCAGGTCGGCCTGCTGCGACAGGAGCCCGTCGATGGCCCCGCCGAGCTCGATCAGCTCGTCGACCGCCTTCTCCCGCTCGTCTTCGGTGGTCTGCTGCACGATCTCGTCGATGAGGAGCGAGTCGATCTTGGCGTGCTGCGCCTCGTCCATCCAGTGATGCTTGACGAGGTCGCGGAAGAGCCCGTCGAGCTCGTTGCGATCGCGGACGTGCTCGACGTAGTGCGACTGCGTGTACCACTCGATCATGCTGGTCAGCAGGTAGCTGCAGAGCCGCGACTTGCTGAGGACCACGCGGGCGACCTCCTCCCTCGCGGGGATCAGCCCGCAGCGGACGCCGAAGCCCTTCTCGAAGAGCGCCGTCGAGCGCCGGAAGAGCTCCTGGTGCTTCGACTCGTCCTCGGCGAAGCGCAGCAGCGCCCGCAGCCGCGTCTCGTCGCCGTAGATGTCCCGCTGCGCGGCTTCGAGCGCCTGCGGAATGATGTACTCCTCGACGTACGCGAAGAGGTGGCAGTACGCATTGCCCATGATCTGGTTGAGCTTGAGCTTCTCGCGGTCCTTCAGACAGCCGATCTCGTCCACTCCCGAGAGCCGGTTCGGAAGGAACCGCTTGGAGTAGTCGAAGTCCCGGCCCTCCAGGACCTGCCGCTCGGTCCAGGCGACCTTGAGCGAGTTCTTCAGAATCTCCGGATACGAGTAGTCGTGGGAAAGCATGGCGTTCTCCTTTCGCGCTCCCACGATCGCGCCGGTGAGGCGAGCCGCCAATGGGAACTCCGTCCCGGATCAGGCGGATTCGGGGCGATCGGGCCGGGACACTTGTCCCGGGCGGGGCCTCAGGAGCGCTGAAGCCGCAGAAAGTCCCGCATCCGGTGCAGGGCTTCGTCGAGCGCCCGACGAAATGCGATGCCGCGTGGCCGCGGACCGACGAAGCCGAGTGAGTGCCGCAGCCGGCCATCGCCCACTTTCAGATTGGCCCAGCCCACGACGTGGTCGCGCCACAGCATGGGCATCGCGTAGTGGCCCATGCGGCGCTGATCGGCAGGCAGATAAGCCTCGAACTTGTATTCCCAGCCCCACAGCGATCGAAAGCGCCGTCGGTCCCAGACGACCGGGTCGAAGGGCGAGAGGAAGCGGACCTTCTCGCCGGCCTGGTGCCGGTCCGCGCCGGGGTTCTCACCCCGCGGCCAGAACCAGAGCTGCCCGTCGACCAGGGCGTGCGCATAGCGGGACCTGGCTCGCTCCCGGGTCTGCCGCAGCTCGGCGGAGAGCTGCGGCGCTCCATAGCGCCGCAGCAGTCCGAGCAGATAACCCAGGCTCGCCGCGGGCAGCGGCGCGTAGAGCCGCACCACCATGTCCAACAGCCTCCCGGCGCGCGCGAGCCGGGCCTCGCGGCTCTCCTCCGGTGGAGGCTGAAGGATCGCCTGGTAGATCCGCGCGCCGGCCTCGCGCCTCGCCACGCGCAGCAACCCTCGATAGTGCAGGCCCTCCAGCAGGTGCGAGCTGACTTTCAGATCGCCGCCCCAGCGCTTCATGCGGCCATGGTCGAAGTGGGCCTGGACATCCCGGGCTCGGACGTCGCCGCGTTCGCGCACGAAGGCGAGCACATCTCTCGCGCGTGTCTCCATCGCGGCATCCCATTCGCGCGGCGTCTCTCGCGGATGCAGCAGGGCCACGGTCTTGCGCGGCACGAAACCGTAGTTGACGAAGAAGACCTCCTCGATCGCGAGGCGCGGGTAGCGCCGCTCCAGATCGCCTGCGCGATATCCCTCGACGCGCTCTCCGAGGATCAGGTCCTGGGCGCGGGCGGGCGCCCGCATCGGATCGGCCTGGACGTAGCCCAGTCGCGCGATGGCCCGCGGCAGGCTCGTCGGCTCGAAGAGGCTGCGAGCGACGGCGTAGCGGGCGAGCTGCCGGAGACCGGGAGGTCTTCCTGGACTCACGCGTCGTGAAACGCCGGCCGGGTGACGACTACAGCTTCACGCAGACGTTCTTCGCCTCGGTGAAGAAGTCGAGCGAGTCGAAGCCGCCCTCGCGGCCGACGCCGCTCTCCTTCATGCCGCCGAACGGAACCCGCAGGTCGCGCAGGAGCCACGTGTTGACCCAGACCGTGCCGCTGTCGATCGCCGCGGCGACCCGATGGGCCTTCTGGAGGTCACGCGTCCAGACGCTCGCCGAGAGGCCGTAGCGCGTTCCGTTCGCGTAGGCGATCGCCTCGTCGGGCGAGTCGAACGGCGTGACGGTGACGACGGGCCCGAAGATCTCCTCCTGCATGACGCGCCGGTTGCAGTCGAGGCCGGCGATCACCGTCGGCTCGAGGAACCATCCGTCCCGGACGCGCTCCGGCAGATCCGCGGGGCGCTTCCCGCCGGTGAGGATCTCGCCGCCCTCCTCTTCCGCGAGCGCCACGTAGCCCTCGACCTTCCGGCGGTGCGCCTCGGTCACGAGCGCGCCGACCTCCGTCGCGTCGTCCTGAGGGTCGCCGATGCGCAGTCTCTTCGTCGCGGCGAGGAAGCGGTCGAGGAACTCGTCGTAGCACGTCCTCTCGACGAAGAGCCGCGACCCGCAGAGGCAGATCTCCCCCTGGTTCGCGAAGCTCGACTGGATCGACGTCGCGACGGCCTGCTCGAGGTCCGCGTCGGCGAACACGATGTTGGGGTTCTTCCCGCCGAGCTCGAGCGACACCTTCTTGAAGAGCGGTCCCGCATGGGCCATCACGTCCGCGCCCGTCTTCGTCCCGCCCGTGAAGGAGAGGAGCGGGACGTTCGGATGCGCCGTGAGGGCGCGGCCGGCGCTCGCGCCGTAGCCGTGCACGATGTTGACCACGCCGGGCGGGACCCCTGCCTCGACGATCAGCTCGGCGAGCCGGGCCGCGGTCAAAGGCGTCAGCTCCGAGGGCTTCGCCACGCAGCAGTTCCCCGCGGCGATGGCCGGAGCGATCTTCCAGGTCAGCAGGTACAGCGGGAGGTTCCAGGGCGAGATGAGCCCGGCGACCCCGAGCGGCTGCCGGAGCGTGTAGTTGAGCGCGCGATCGTCCGTGATGTGGGCGCGCGACTCGGCGTGCAGGATCGCCGTCGCGAAGAAGCGGAAGTTCAGGATCGCCCGCGGCACGTCCATCCGGCGCGCGAGCCCGACCGTCTTGCCGTTGTCCCGGGACTCCAGCCGGGCGAGCTCTTCGAAGTTCTCCTCGATCCGGTCCGCCACGCGGAGCAGGATCCGGGAGCGCTCCTCGGCGGGCGTGCGGCGCCACCCCGGGAACGCCCGGGACGCCGCGGCGACCGCGGCGTCGACGTCCTCGGGGCCGCCTTCCGGGATCTCCGCGATGACCCGCCCCGTCGCCGGCTCGACGTCCGGGAGATATTTCCCCGAGCAGGGCGGCCGGAACTGGCCGTCGATGAAGTTGGCGACGCGTTGCACCGTTGGGAGATCCTATCCCGCGATCCCGAGGCCATCGAGGATGCCGGGCCCGTCATAAAAAGCGGGCCGGGGATCCACTCAGAGACGCAGAGTCCGATCGATGACGCTCACCGAGCTGAAGGCCGAGATCGAACGGCTGCATGCGGCCGGTTTCGCCTGGGCGCTGGCGTGCTGCGGACGAGATCGGGAGAGGGCCGAAGACGTGCTCCAGACGAGCTACCTGAAGATCCTGGACGGGCGGGCGCGGTTCGCGGGGCGCTCGAGCTTCAAGACGTATCTGTTCGGCGTGATCCGGCGAACGGCGTCCGAGGAGCGGCGCCGGGCCGCGCTGTCCGGGCTCCTTCTCGGGCGGTACCGCAACGAGGGCAATCCGGGAAGCCGGGCCGCCGCCGACGCCGCGCCGATCGAGATCCTCGCCCTGAGGTCGGCCGTGGAGTCGCTTCCCCGGCGCCAGCGAGAGATCCTCCACCTCGTCTTCGCGATGGGAATGACTCTCCGGGAGGCCGCGGATACCCTGTCGATCTCGATCGGCTCGGCCGCCCGCCATTACCACCGCGGCAAGAGCCGGCTCGCGTCGGTCCTGAGCCCGAGGAGTCGTGGATGACTCCGGAAGAACGCGAGCTGTCCCGGCTCTTCGAGGCCGAGCGCCGCGCGGACGAATCCGCCGCGCCGGATCTGGACGCGCTCCTCGTACGGAGGCCGCGCCGCCCGAGGTCCGCCGGCCGCCGGATCGCGCTCACCACGGCCGCCGCCCTCGCCAGCCTGGTGACGGTGGCCGTTCTCCTCGTCCGGGGCGCGGCTCACCGGGCCGCCTCCGCCGAGCCTCCCCTGCAGCTCGCCGACTGGCAGTCGCCGACCGACTTCCTCCTGGACACACCCGGATCCGAGCTCCTCACGCAGATCCCGACTCTCTCCGTCCCTCCGGACGCCGGGAACGCCGGCGTCCCCCAGCCCACGAAAGGAGTCGCACGATGACCAAGAAGACCGCTTCCGCGTTCCTCGTCAGCCTGTGGATCGCCGGATTCGCCCTCGCCGAGAGCGCGAGCCCGCCGGCGGACGACCCGTTCGGCCGGTATCTCTATCCGCCCGACCGCGTCATGTCGCACGCCATGGAGCTCGGCCTCGACGACGCGCAGAAGACCTCGATCAAGAACGAGGTCCAGAAGGCTCAGGGCAAGTTCGTGGACCTGCAGTTCGCATTGCAGGGCGAGTCGGAGAAGATGATCCGGCTCCTCCAGCAGAAGCCGGTCGACGAGGCCGGGGTGCTCGCCGAGGTGGATCGGATCCTCGCTCTCGAGAAGGACATCAAGAAGACGCAGATCTCGCTCCTCGTGCGGATCAAGAACGTCCTGACGTCGGCCCAGCAGGAGAAGTTGAGCGACCTTCCGAAGTAGGCCGGAACATGGTACGAAGCACGGTCAATGCAAGACGAAAAGCCTTCCGGCCCTCTCTACTACGCCGACTACCTCGAGCTCGACCGGCTGCTCTCCAGCCAGCGGATGCAGAGCGCGCTCCATGGGCGACCGGCCCACGACGAGATGCTCTTCATCATCGTCCACCAGGCGTACGAGCTCTGGTTCAAGCAGATCCTGTGGGAGCTCGACGCGGTGCTCGCGACGTTCCGCGGCTCCCCGGTCCCGGAGGAGGCCGTCGGGCAGGCCGTCCTGCGTCTCGGGCGCGTCGTCGAGATCCAGCGGATCCTGATTCAACAGGTCGACGTTCTGGAGACGATGACGCCGCTCGACTTCCTCGACTTCCGGGACGACCTGATCCCCGCCTCGGGGTTCCAGAGCGTCCAGTTCCGCCTGATCGAGAACAAGCTCGGCATGCGGCGGAGCGACCGTCTCCAGTTCCACAACACTCCCTACACCTCGCGCTTCACGGAGAAAGACGCCGCGCGGGTCGAGGCGTCGGAGAAGGAGCCTTCCCTCTTCGATCTGATCGAGGGTTGGCTCGAGCGGACGCCCTTCCTCGAGTTCGGCGACTTCGACTTCTGGCGGGAGTACCGGCGCGCCGTCGACGCGATGCTCGCCGCCGACCGCGCCTCGATCCGGAACAACCCCACCCTGACGGAGGAGGAGAAGACGACGCAGCTCGCCGGCGTCGAGGCGACGGCCGGCCGGTTCGCCGACGTCTTCCAGGAAGCGACGGACGCGCGCGAGGCCGAGGCCGGGACGACTCGCCACTTCTCCCGCCGCGCGCTCCAGGCGGCGCTCCTCATCAATCTCTATCGAGACGAGCCGATCCTGCACCTGCCGTTCCGCCTGCTGACGCTCCTGACGGACGTCGACCGGAACTTCACGACCTGGCGCCAGCGCCACGCCCAGATGGTGATGCGGATGATCGGCACCCGGATCGGTACCGGCGGCTCCTCGGGCCACGAGTATCTGGAACGGACGGCCGAGCGTCATCGCGTCTTCGCGGACCTCTCGGCGCTCGCGAGCTTCTACATCCCCCGGTCCGCTCTCCCGCGGCTTCCCGCCGACGTGCGGAGCCGGATGGGATTCAACGCTCCGCGATGAAGAGACACTTCGCCAGCGTGACGATCCTCCTCGCGATCGCGGCATCGGCCGGAGGCCAGGAGGCGCCGAAGCCCGCGCCCGAGCTGAGGAGGCTCGACTATTTCGTCGGCACGTGGGCGGCGGAGGGCGAGATCAAGCCCGGGCCCATGGGGTCGGGCGGCAAGTTCACGGGAACGAACCGCGTACAGTGGATGGACGGCGGATTCTTCCTCGTGACCCAGTCGGAGTTCGCCGGCGCCATGGGGAAGGGCGCGGAAACGGCCTACATGGGTTACGACGGCGACGCGAAGGCCTACACCTACGACTCCTTCAACACCCTGGGCGAAGCCGACCATGCAATGGGCCGTCTGGACGGAGACACTTGGACCTGGACCAGCGACACCCGGATGGGCGCTCAGACCCTGAAGGGACGGCTCACCATCAGGATGCGGTCGGCCGCGTCCTACGAATTCAAGTTCGAGATGTCCCCCGACGGCGCCGCCTGGACGACCGTGCTGGAGGGGAAGGACACGAAGAAGGAGACGGCGCCGGGGACCAGCCCCGCCCCTACGCCTCGGCGATGACCTTCAGCTCGACCGAGATCGGAACCGGGAGCGCGACGACGCCGACGGTGGTTCGCGTCGGCCGGATCTCCGAGAAGTACTCCGCGTAGACGCGGTTGTACGCGCCGAAGTCGCGCTCCATGTTCGTCAGGAAGACCGTCACGTCGACCACCCGTTCGAGCGAGCTGCCGGCGTCCTCGAGGATCACCCGGACGTTCTCGATGCACGCGCGCGTCTGCGCCTCGATGCCCTCCGGGATCTGCTCGGTCTTCGGATGCCGCGGGCCGATGCCGGAGAGGAACAGCAGGTTGCCGACCCGCCGCGCGTGCGGGTAGGGACCGAGCGCGCGCGGCGCGCGGGAGGAGACGATGTCGGGATTCACGCCGATATACTACCCACGCGATGGAATCGAAGGCGCTGAATTTCCAGAAGTGGATCGACGAGCACCGGAGCCTGCTGAAGCCGCCGGTGGGAAACAAGCAGGTCTTCGAGGACGCCGACTTCATCGTCATGGTGGTCGGCGGGCCCAACAGCCGCAAGGACTACCACATCGACGAGGGGCCCGAGTTCTTCCACCAGCTCGAGGGCGAGATGGTCCTGAAGACGATCCAGGGCGGTAAGGTCGTGGACGTTCCGATTCGGGCCGGGGAGATCTTCCTCCTCCCGCCGCGCGTGCCCCACTCGCCGCAGCGGATGCCGAACTCCGTAGGCCTCGTCGTCGAGCGCAAGCGGCTCCCGCACGAGAAGGACGGCCTGCAGTGGTACTGCGACAACTGCACGTCGCTCTTGTACGAGGAGTTCTTCACACTTCAGAACGTCGAGAAGGACTTCCCGCCGATCTTCGACCGGTTCTTCCAGGACGAGAAGAAGCGCACCTGCAAGAAGTGCGGCACGGTGATGGCCGCGCCACCACCCCGCGGCTGACTTGCTGAAGATCGACGTCCACACCCACATCCTCCCGGAGACGCTGCCCGACTTCCATAAGCGGAAGGTGCCCGACGCCGACCGGTTCGTCCGGATCGAGCACCAGGAGGGCGGCCGCGCCCGGATGGTCGTGAACGGGTCCCTGTTCCGCGAGATCGAGCGCAACAGCTGGAGCGTCGAGGCGCGGCTGGCCGAGTGCGACGCGGCGGGCGTCGGCGTGCAGGTGCTCTCGACCGTCCCCGTCATGTTCAGCTACTGGGCGCAGCCGGAGCCCGCGCTCGAGCTCGCGCGGCACCTGAACGACCACATCGCCGGCGTCGTCGCCGCGCACCCGCGGCGCTTCGTCGGCCTCGGCACCCTGCCGATGCAGGCCCCCGGCCTCGCGATCCGCGAGCTCGAGCGCTGCGTGCGGGACCTTGGGCTCGCGGGAGTCGAGATCGGGACGAACGTCAACGGCGCGAACCTCGACAGCCCGGAGCTCTTCCCGATTTTCGAGGCGGCCGCCTCCCTCGGCGCCGCGGTCTTCGTCCATCCGTGGGAGATGGCCGGGCGCGAGCGGATGACGCGCTACTGGCTGCCCTGGCTCGTCGGGATGCCCGCGGAGACCTCGCTCGCGATCTGCTCGCTCATCTTCGGCGGCGTGCTCGAGCGGCTGCCGGCGCTGCGGATCGCGTTCGCGCACGGCGGCGGCGCGTTCCCGGCGACGATCGGACGGATCGCCCACGGCTTCGACGTGCGGCCGGATCTCTGCGCGGTCGTCAACGGCGTCTCCCCGCGCGAGTACCTCCGGCGGATCTACCTCGACTCGCTCGTCCACGATCCGCGGATGCTCCAGTACCTGATCGACACGATGGGCGCGGAGCGGATCGCCCTCGGCAGCGACTACCCCTTCCCGCTCGGCGAGGCCCGTCCCGGGGCGCTGATCGAGTCGTGCGGCTTCCCGGAAGCGACGGCCGCCCGGCTGCTGCACGGCACGGCGCTCGAGTGGCTCGGGCTTTCTCCGGCGCGTTTTGCGGCCGCATGATCGAACCGTTCCCGCCCGGGCGCGACTTCGCGGCCGCCCTCGACCGGGACGACCCGCTCGCACGCTTCCGCGAGGAGTTCCGCATTCCGATGGCGGCGAGCGGCGAGGAGGAGATCTACTTCGCCGGCAACTCGCTGGGCCTGATGCCCAAGCGGGCTCCCCGCTACGTCGTCGAGGAGATGGAGAAGTGGAAGCGGCTCGCCGTCAAGGCGCACTTCTCGGGCGACAACCCCTGGATGCCGTACCACGAGCTCCTCGCGGAGCCGATGGCGCGGCTCGTCGGCGCCCTTCCGGCCGAGGTCGTGACGATGAACTCCCTCACCGTCAACCTGCACCTGATGATGGCGAGCTTCTACCGGCCCAACCGCGCGCGGAATCGGATCCTCCTCGAGCAGCATGCGTTTCCGTCGGACGACTACGCGCTCGAGTCTCAGGCCGCGTTCCACGGCTTCGACCCCGCCGAGACGCTCGTGCGGCTGCGCCCGCGAACGGGCAAGTCCACGATCGAGACCGCGGAGATCGCCGAGGTGCTCGAGCGCGAGGGGGACTCGATCGCCGTCGTCCTGCTCCCGGGAGTGCAGTACTACTCGGGCCAGGCGTTCGACATGGAGGCGATCACCCGGCTCGCCCACGCGAAGGGGTGCGCCGTCGGCTTCGACCTCGCGCACGCGGCCGGAAACCTGACCCTGCGCCTCCACGACTGGGACGTGGACTTCGCGGTGTGGTGCACCTACAAGTATCTGAACTCGGGCCCGGGCTCGGTGGGCGCCTGCTTCGTCCACGAGCGGCACGCCAGGGAGCTCGACCGTCCCCGCCTCGCCGGCTGGTGGGGCCACGACAAGGCGTCGCGCTTCCGCATGGAGAGCGGATTCCGGCCGATCCCCGGCGCGGAGGGCTGGCAGCTCTCGAATCCCCCGATCCTCTCGCTCGCGGCGATCCGCGCCTCGCTCGACGTCTTTGCCGAGGCGGGCGGAATGGAGCCGTTGCGGGAGAAGTCGCTTCGCCTCACGGGCTATCTGGAGGCGCTGCTCGAGCGCTTGAACCGAGAGTCCGGCGGCTCGGTCGAGATCCTCACGTCCAGGGACCCGGAGCAGCGAGGATGTCAGCTCTCGCTCCGCGTGACGAAGAGCGGCGCGGGGAGACGCGTGTTCGAGGGGCTCGAGAGCTCCGGCGTCACCTGCGACTGGCGCGAGCCGGACGTCATCCGCGTCGCGCCCGTCCCGCTCTACAACCGCTACGCGGAGGTCTACAGGTTCGTCGAGATCCTGAAGGGAGCACTGTGAGGCGACCTGATCATGCCGTCATCCCGAGCGCTTCAGATCGCCAGGGATCCTGGTCCGGGCAGGCCCTGGGCCGCGGCATCCGCCGCGAGTCGAGTTCGGGATCCTTCGTCGCTCGCTGCGCTCCGCTCCTCAGGATGACGCCTGATCGGCGATCCCCGTGAGGACCCCCCGCGCCACTCCCGAGGTCACGCTCGTCGGCGCCGGGCTCGCCGGCTCGCTCCTCGCGATCTTCCTGGCGCGCCGCGGGCACAGGGTGACGCTCCTCGAGCGCCGCCCCGATCCGCGTAAGACGCCGGCGGGTGCTCCCGGGTCGGCCGGGCGCTCGATCAACCTCGCTCTCGCCAATCGCGGCATCGCGGCGCTCGAAGAGGTCGGGGTGATGGAGAAGATTCGCCCGACGCTCATCCCGATGGCGGGCCGGATGCTGCACGACGAGGAGGGACGGCTCAAGCTGATCCCCTACGGCAACAAGCCCCACGAGGTCATCTACTCGGTCTCGCGCGGAGGCCTGAACGCGCTCCTCCTGGACGCCGCCGAGGCGACGGGCAAAGTCGCGATCCGCTTCGACGAGACGGTCCAGGGCGTCGACTTCGCGAGCCGCCGCGTGCGGCCGCAGGGAACGCCCTACGACGTTCTGATCGGAACGGACGGCAGCGCCTCGGCGGTCCGCGCCGCGATCCTCGAGGCGACGGACGGACGGCTCGACGAGGATCCTCTCGGCCACGGGTACAAGGAGCTATCGATCCCCGCGGCGGCGGGCGGCGGATTCCGCATGGAGAGGGGCGCCCTGCACGTCTGGCCGCGCGGCGAGTACATGTTGATCGCGCTCCCCAACGTCGACGGCAGCTTCACCGTGACCCTCTTCCTGCCGAATCGCGGCGAGGAGAGCTTCGAGGCACTGACGACGCCCGAGTCGGTGCTCGCGCTCTTCGAGCGCCGGTTCGCCGACGCGATCCCGCTCATGCCGCGTCTCGTCGAGGAGTTCTTCGCAAATCCCACCGGCCACCTGGAGACGATCCGCTGCGCGCCCTGGTCGTTCGAGGACCAGGCGCTCGTGCTGGGCGACGCCGCCCACGCGATAGTGCCCTTTCACGGGCAGGGCATGAACGCCGCGTTCGAGGACTGCAGCGCGTTCGACCGCTGCCTCGAGGAGAGCGCGGATCGGCCGTGGAACGCGATCTTCGAGGACTTCGAAGGGCTCCGCCGGCCCAACACCGACGCGATCGCCGACATGGCCCTGGAGAACTACGTCGAGATGCGCGCGACCGTCCGCGAGCCCAAGTTCCAGCTCAAGAAGGACCTCTCCTTCCGCCTCGAGGAGCGGCATCCCGGGCGCTTCATCCCGCGCTACTCGATGGTCATGTTCCACACGATCCCCTACGCCGAGGCGAAGCGCCGGGGCGCGATCCAGGAGGAGATCCTCGACGCGCTGACGGACGGTGCCGCCAGCGTCGACGACGTCGACCTCGCTCGCGCGGACCGGCTGATCGCGGAGCGGCTGGCCTGAATCCCTCCGGGCCCCATCAGAGGAGGGCTTCTCGCGCTGGCTCTCGCGGTGGTCGCGATTCTCGCCATCCGGAGAAGCGGCTAGGGCGAAGCGGAAGGCTCACGTCGCGGCGACGCCGCGACGGCCGGTGAAGTCCATCGGGGCCGCGGGGAGGACGCGGTCTAGGACGGCGACGGCGGCGCCGACCCCTCGGCCCGCAGCGTCCGGAACGTGATCGAGTACCGCAGCGACGTGACGGCGGGAATGCTGTGCTCGAAGTCCGTTCGCGCGGGCCCGCTCAGCAGATAGACCGAGCGGGGCTCGGCGAGGAACGCATAGCGCTGCCAGGCGGCCGCGTCTCCCCTTCCCAGCCGGCGCCGGAAACGAAACGTGCAGGGCGAGCAGAGAGACACGCCGATCACCTCCCCGAACATCGGCTTGTCCCGGTGCCAGCCGATCATGGTGCCGGCGCTGTATTCGGCGACGGTGGACTGGACCAGCTCCTCCGCCCGGCAGCCGGCGAAGACCGCCGCCCGCTCACGCAGGGGAAAGAGGATCGGCGGAATCGGCGCCGCGGGCTGCAGCATCCGCGAGTCGTACAGGTACTTCCAGCCGAAGGAGACCACGCGCCTCCTGGCGAGGTACCCATGAAACTCGAATGCGGAGAGCGACAGGGTACGGATCCAGACGAGGAGGGCCTGCTCTTCTCCGGCGTCGACGAATTGGGAGCGATAGCGGAATCCTTCCGGCGGCTGCGCGGTGCGAACGTTCCGCCTCGCGGGCAGCGCGCGCCGCGGGGTCCTCGCGTCCTGCAGGTCGAACAAATCCGCCATTACCCGAGAGACTGCAACCGTCGTGCCTCTCAGGTCCGAACCCGATCTCGATTCCGATCCCGATCCCGATGCCCCGTGATGTCGACGAACACGTCCGCGACGTACGGGAGGGCCTCGCGCACCCGCCGGTCGAGGTCGTCCATCGCACGGGTCAGCTCCGCGACGTCGAGCTTCGGGGACGGCCGGACCTTCGCCACGACGATGACCTCCTCCGGGCCCGAGTACGTCGCCCGCAGCGCCACCAGCTTCTCCACCGCCGCGTCCTCCTCGAGGATCGCCTTCAACCGCTCGAGCTGGCCCTCCGGAATCGAGCGCCCCACCAGGAAGTCCGCGAAGGGGCGCGCCAGCGCGAACGCCGTCACGGCCAGAAGCACGCCGATGAGCAGCGAGGCGATCGAGTCCGCGGTGCCGCTGCCGGAGATCTGGCTCACCGCGAGGCCGGCCGCGGCGAGGGTGAGGCCGATCAGGGCGGCGCTGTCCTCGACGAACACCGCGCGCACCACCGGGTCGCTCGCGAGCGAGAGGTATCGCGCCACCGAGACGCCGTAGTCCTTCGCCTGCTGCCGCGCCTGGCGCAGCGCCTGGATCCAGGACGTCCCGTCCGCCGCGAAGGAGACCGCGAGGACGATCCAGGCCCAGAGGGTGCTCCCGACCGTGTGCTCCGACCTCAGTCGCGCGATCGCGAGGGCGATCGAGAGGCAGCCCCCGATCAGAAACGACGTGATCGCGGCCATGAAGGCCCAGAGGAAGCGCTCACGAGCGTGTCCGAGCGGATGCGCCTTGTCCGGCGGCTGGCGCGCGCGGTAGAGGCCGATCGCGAGGAACAGCTCGTTGACGCAGTCGGCCGCCGAGTGCGCGGCCTCCGCGATCAGCCCGCCGGAGCGCGACACGAGCCCGGCGATCAGCTTGGCGATCGCGATCGCGACGTTCGCGAGCAGCGCGATCACGATCGTGCGCGCGCCCTCGCCCTCCTCGGCGCGGCGCAGCGCGGTCGCCGAGCGCGGCGGCGCCAGCAGGATCCGCATGCTCCGCGTCAGAGTCGAGCCCGAGCCTCTCGCCACGGCGCGTAGTTAACACGAAGGCGCACCGCACCGCCCAGCGCCTCTTCGTTAGGAATCCGGGCCAAGCGAGTCCCGTGACGGGAAGATTTTCTCGTCTGGACGTGCATCCCCTCCGGAGACGAAGCCGCGGCGGCCGAGACTCGCGCCGGCGCTGCGCCGGCTGCGGATCGCGCGCAACCGAGATGGCGCCTTCGAGATCACCGGCCGCGCGTGGCAGGAGGACGGCGGACTCCGAAGCGGACCGAGCGAGGCGGCGCGAAGCTTCTCGCGGATCGCCCGAGTGCGGGCAAGCGATCGAGAGCGCGTGAGGCGCCCTTGGTTTTCGGCGGGTCCGGTCTCCTCGCCTGGACCCTCGGTGAACTCGTTGATTCCGAAGGGTTTTGCCTCGGCGTCTTCATTACATAAATGTCACTTGATACTTACGTAAGCATTAGCTTACTCTATGGTTCATGGACGCCGCCCTGAAAGCGATCGCCGAGCCTCGCCGACGTCGGATCCTGACGCTCGTGCGGGACGACGAAGTCTCCGCCGGCGAGATCGCGGCGCATTTCGACGTCACACGCCCCGCGGTCTCGCAACATCTGACGGTGCTCAAGGAGGCCGGCCTGGTCAGCGAGCGCCGCGATGGAACCCGACGGCTCTACCGCGCTCGCCCGGAGGCGCTCGCGGAGCTTCGGCGATTTCTGGAGGAGTTCTGGGATGAACGGCTCACGAATCTCAAGCGTGAAGCCGAGAGAAAGGAGAAGATGAAAGATGGACGTCGCGATGGCACGTGAAGTCGAGACGGGGGTCATCGAGCGCGAGATCTTGATCTCGGCCAGTCCCGAGACGATCTGGGAGCTGCTGGTCGACCCGAAGCAGATGACGCGCTGGATGGGACTGGAGGCGAGCGTCGATCTCCGCACCGGCGGGATCTACCGGGTTCGGGTTCTCTCCGGACACGTCGCCAGCGGGCGGTACGTCGAGATCGATCCGCCGCGCCGGCTCGTCTACACGTTCGGATGGGAACACGAGAACGCCGCGGTCCTCCCCGGCTCGACGACGGTCTCCTTCGAGCTGACGCCGCGGCCGGAAGGCACGCTGCTCCGCTTCACCCACAGCAACCTGCCGACGACGGAGTCCGTGGCCTCGCACACGCACGGCTGGGAGCACTACCTCGAGCGCCTGCGCGCGGCCGGCTCGGGAGAGCCGCTGGGCGAGGACCCCTGGATCGCGAACCCGCCGCACGCCTGAGAATCGCGCTTCCCCAACGCCGAACATCGCGCCCACTCCCCTCCCCTCTCCCGCCGGGAGGGGGACGAGGGGGCGGGCATGGAGGCTTACATGCGAAAGCTGATCGCCGCGATGAAGATGTCCCTCGACGGAAAGGTCGACGGGCCCAGGGGCCCGGATTGGGTGCACGCCTGGTCGGACGACTATGGCCTGACCGCACAGATCGACGCGTGCGTCCTGGGGTCCGGCATGTACCCCGGCTACGAGGGGTACTGGACCGGGATCCGGAACGAGCCGAGGAAGCCCGCCTGGATCACCGGCAATCCGCCCACGCCGGCCGAGCTCGAGTGGACGCGCTTCGCCGAACGGACGCCGCACTACGTCCTGTCGAAGACCCTGACCTCCGTCCAGTGGCCCAACACCCGAATCCTCCGGGACGTCGAAGAGCTCGCCGCCCTCAAGCGGCAATCCGGCAAGGACATCTACCTCGTCGGCGGCGCCCGGACGGCGGCGAGCCTGATCGACGCGGGTCTGGTCGATGAGCTGCGCCTCCTCCTCTATCCCGTCATCGCCGGCGAGGGCACGCCGCTCTTCGCGACCGCGAGACAGCGCCGAGGGCTCGCGCTGCGGACGGTCGAGCGGCGAGAGGACGGGGTGGTGAACCTGATCTACGGCGTGGGCTAGAGTCCGATCGCGGCCGACGGAGTCACCCCGAGGACCGAGGCGAATGCGGCCGGCTCAAATCCCCGTGTACCAGGCCCAGCCGGTCTGGATGTTGCCGTCCTTGCCGCCGTCCTCGAATTGGTCCGTGACCGTGATGCTCCGGAGGAACTTCATGCTCTTGTAGCCCATCTGGCGCTCCACGCGCAGCCGCACGGGCGCGCCGTGCGGAATCGGCAGATCGCGGCCGTTCATCCCGTACGCCAGGATCGTCTGCGGATGCAGCGCGTCGACCATGTCGATGCTGTCGACCCAGCCGTCGTACGCGCGGAACAGCACGAAGCGCGCGGACGGGAGGACGCCCGCCGCGGCGAGCACGGCGGAGAGCGGGACGCCCGTCCACTGGCCGATGGCGCTCCATCCCTCCTCGCACGTGTGCCGCGTGATCTGCGTCCGGGGCGGGAACTGCTTCAGCTCGGCCAGCGTGAACGCCTGCGGCTTCGCGACGCGGCCCTCGATCGGCAGACGCCAGTCCGCGAACGCGCCATCCCGGATGCGGCGGTAGCTTTCGGCGAGCGCGGGTTCGGAGGGTTGGGCGAGCTCCCCTTTTCCAACGCCGGGGTCACGCGTGCCGGTCGCGGGAAACGACGTGAGGTCCTCGAGCCGGTATTCCTTCGCGAGCGAATGTTCACCCAGGATCGCCCGCTGCATGCCGTACGTGAAGGAATCGCCCGCGCGCAGCACGTTGCCGCACGTGGGCGGCAGGATCCTCGGGAAGCGCCGCGCGAGGAGCACTCCTCCGACCGCCGCCGCTCCCGCGATGAGGGCGCCCCGCCGCGTGATGAATCCGGAGGCCTCGTCCTTCTCGCTCATGTCATCTCCCGATGGTCATCGCCCGCATCTGACGCCGGAATCCGGACCGCACGACCATCACGACGTGCACGACCACGAACAGCACCAGCACCGCCGAGGCGAAGAAGTGGATCGTCCGCGCGGACTGTTGGCCGCCGAAGAAATCGAGCAGGCCCGGAACCGCCGCGGTCACCGCGGGCGACATCGTCAACCCGGTCGCCACCAGGAGCGGGGCCGCCACGAAGATCACGAACGAGTACGCACACTTCTGGAGCAGGCCGTACACGGGGCCGGGATTGCGGGCTCCCGCCGGGGCGGCCAGGTCGCGCCAGAGAAGGCGAGGCGAAAGCTCGCGAACGCGCGGCCAGAGGTGCGTCCGGAAGTGGCCGCTGAGCACGCCGAGGAGGAGATAGAGGAGGCCGGGCAGCACGAGAAACCATGCGGCCAGGAAGTGGAGGCTGCGTCCCCAGCCATTCTGATTGAAGATGTCGTAGGTTCGATTCGCGCTCACCGGCCCCGACGCGCTCCCGGTCAGCGGCACGGGCCTGTCGTAGCCGCCGTGCTTGTAGTTTCGGCTGATCGGCAGCTCGAGAACCGCGGGCGTCAGATCGTTGCCCGCCTTGCCCCAGTAGAGCCGCGGATGGACCATCAGGATCTCGAACCCGCTGAACGCGAGCGCCAGGACGCTCAGCGTGATGATCCAGTGCGAGACGCGGACCCATCGGGCGTGTGACTCGCCGCCGGATGACCCGGGCTCTTCGGGACCTTCCGCCATGTCGCGAACCTCCGGGATGGTGGCTCGAGACTAACAGGTCCGGAGAATGAAAACCCTCTCCCCCGCGAACGGGGGGAGAGGGCGAGGGGGCCCTACGCCGTCAACCTGAGCCGTAGGCGAAGGATCCCTTGCGCTCCAGCCAGGCTGCTGGCAGCGACGGGACCCTTCGTCGCTCGCTGGTCGCTGCGCTCCTCAGGATGACGGCTCAACGACTACCAGCCCTTCGCCGGGCGGAACACCGCGAACACCGCTCCCTGCGGATCCGCGAGCACGGCGAAACGGCCCATGTCGGGGATGTTCGTGGGCGGGACGACCGTCTTCCCGCCGCTCTTCGACGCCTTCGCGGCCGTCGCGTCCACGTCGTCCGACGCGAAGTAGACGAGCCAGTTCGGCGGCACCGGTCCCCACTCCTTCGGGATCTTCATCATTCCACCGATCGACGTCTCGCCCTTCTGCCATTCCGTGTATTCCGGCGAGACCTTCGCGCCCCACCCGAAGAGGCCCGTGTAGAACTTCTGCGCGGCGTCGGTGTCGTTCGTGTCGAGCTCGGCCCAGCAGAGCGCGCCCGTCTCGTTGACGACCTGCGCGCCGATGTGCTTCTTCGGCTCCCAGACGCAGATCATCGCGCCCGTCGGATCCTGGACGACCGCCATCCGGCCGTACTCCATGACGTCGAACGGCTCGGCGACGAGCTTTCCGCCGAGGTCCTTCGCCTTCTTCGCGGAGCCGTCGGCGGAGGCGACGGTCACGTAGGTGTTCCAGTGGGGCGGAATGCCCGTCTGCTTCGGGTCCTGGTACAGCGCGCCGACGGCTCGGCCGTTTTTCTTCAGGGTCGTGTAGACCATGTCCGGACCCGCGGGCGAATCGTCGAAGCCCCAGCCGAAGAGATCCGCGTAGAACTTCTTGGCCGCGGCCGGGTTGTTCGTCGCGAGCTCTGCCCAGCTGAAGCTTCCGGGATCGTGCTTGTCGACCTGAGTCATGGAGTCCTCCTGAGGCGACGTACGGCGGATGGGCGGCGAGGGTTTCGTACGTCCTTCGAACCCTAGAATCCACTTCATGAAGACTTTCTCGACCATTTTCCTCTTGCTGTTCGGTTCGCTCGCCTTCTCGCAGACCCACCCCGCGCCCGCCCAGGAAGAACGAGCCGTGCGCGACGCCGAGGCGCGCTGGGTGGGCGCGCTCGACCGTCGGGACGGCGCGGCGCTTCTGGCGCTCCTCGACGAGGACTTCCTCGACGTCACGTGGAAGGGCGAGGTGCGGGATCGCCAGGCGGCGGTCGCGGCCGTGAGCGCTCCGGCTTCGGCTCGTCCGGCGATGACGCAGGCGCTTCAGGACCTCCGCGTCCGCTTCGCGGTCCCCGACGTCGCGATCGTCACGGGCGTCAACGCGGTCTCGAGCCCGTCGCCCGCGTTCGCGGCGCGCATCCGTTTCACCGACGTCTTCGTGAAGCGCGGAGGCTCCTGGAAGGCCCTCTCGGCGCAGGAGACGCTAGAGCGCGGCGAGTGATCGCGTCTCCCGCCCTCCGGCGGTCGGCGAGCGCGTGTCGCCTTCCACGTCTCCGGACGAAGCGCTAGCGCGCGCAGCTTCCCCAGCCGTTGCGGGAGGCGAGTCGGACGGCCCAGAGGTTCAGGCCGATCGAGAGGCCCATCAACAGGCCGCGGATCGCATCGGCCGCGTCCTCGCCGAAACCGGGTGCCGGGTGGACGAATCGCTGCGCCACGAGCGCGACGGCCAGGAGGGCCATACCGATGCGCAGGATGTTTCTGGGACTTTGACGGCGATCGGGAAGACACATAGGAGCTCCTTTGAAATTCGGTTCAGTCGTTGCGTCGATGCCAGAAGAAGACGGCGTACTTGACGACCACGGCAACGGCGCCGACCGCGAAGAGGTCCCAGCTCGCGACGTGGTCGTGGATCAGGCGAAAGAGGAAGAGAAGCAGCGCGAGGACGACTCCCGCGAGCCCGCCTGCGCTCGTCGAGCGGAGCCGATGCGCGAGGAAGCGTTCGTCCACGAAACCGGGAAGGCGGGGCATGGTCATTTCTCCTTCGAAGAGGTGAGAGTGAAGATCGCGTCCGTCGGAAGCCCGAAGACGCGCGCGAACGTGAGCGCCAGCTCCAGGCTCGGCACGTAGCGGTCGCGCTCGATCGAGTTGATGCTCTGCCGCGAGACGCCGACGGCGTCCGCGAGCTCCTGCTGAGTCCACTGGCGCTCGCTCCGGAGCTCCTTGACGCGATTTCGGATGCGTGGCGGCATGTCAAGCGCACTTTCCATACGGAGGATAAAGGGCACCCCCGAGGATGTCAAGTCGACTTTCCAGAGGAGGGGGCTCGACCCCCGACCGATGGCTAAAGCGAGGCCGCCGGAAGGGTTAGCGGAGCGTCAGCGCGCGGCCCCGTCTTTCGCGCGGCCATTGGCGATCGCCCTCTCGACGTCGGCGATCTCCCGCGGCGCCCCGCAAGACAGGCATTCCATCCCCGATGGCGTAACCAGCACGACATCCTCGATGCGTACTCCGATGTCGTTCCACTTCGGATCCGGCGCCGCGCCCGCCGCGATGTAGATCCCGGGCTCGACGGTGAGTACCATGCCGGGCTCGAGCTTCGTCTGCGCGAGGCCATATCGCGCGAGCCGTTCGACGCCGGGAGGGTACTGGTAGCTGCCGGCGTCGTGCACGTTCAGCCCCACCCAATGGCTCGATCCGTGCGGGTAGAACTTCTGGTACGCGCGCGTCCGCAGGATCTCGGCGCGGTCGCCCGTCAGAATGCCCATGGCGAGCAGCCCGTCCACCACGACGCGCACCGTGGCGTCGTGTACCTCGTGGAAGGCCACACCTGGTCTGACCGCCGCGAACCCGGCCTTCTGAGCCGCGAGCACGATCTCGTAGATCTGGCGCTGCTCCGCCGAGAAGCGGCCCGAGACGGGATAGCTTCGCGTGACGTCGGACGCGTACATACCGTACTCGCAGGCCGTGTCGTTCACGATGACGGCGCCGTCGGTGAGCCGCGCGTCGTCGGCCGCGTAGTGCAGCAGGACGCTGCTCGGGCCCGAGCCCACGATCGGCGGATACGCCATCCGCGCGGCCCCCTTTCCGAGGCATCTCCCGACCATCACGGCTTTCAGATCCCACTCGCCCCTGCCCGGGGCGACCTCCGCCATCGCAGCCCTATGCGCGTCGGCCGAGATCCGGGAGGCACTGCGCAGCAGGTCGATCTCGGTCGCGTCCTTGATCAGCCGCAGCTCCCCCAGGATCGGCGAGGCGTCCGCCGCAGGCCGCGGCGCGACCGCGTTGGCGTTGCCGGCGTTCCAAGTCTCGAGGAGCTTGCGTCCGAACGCCTCGTCGCCGCCCGACTCGTAGTACAGCGACTGCCCCGAGGCCCAGAGTGCGGGCAGCTGACTCCAGAAGTCCGCGATCGGACGCGCCTCGGCGCCGAAGTCTGTCTTCGCGCCTTCGACGCCCGCGCGCCTCCCCGTCCACTGCTCGGCGGCGAAGTCGCGCGGCCGGACGAAGAGGAGGAATCGCGCCGTCGCAGGCGAACCACCCGCACCCGACGCGGGGATCAGCACGGCGACGGACTCCGGCTCGGAGAATCCCGTCAGGTACCAGAAGTCGGAGCTCTGCCGGTAGGGATCCGGGCTCGTCTCGACAGTGGTCTCGGCAGCGGAGTGCAGGACGGCGATCGATCCCGCGGGCAGCTTCGAAAGGAACCGCTCGCGGTGGGCCGCGAAAAACGAGGGAGGGATGACCGGCGGAGCCGACGGCGCCGCGGGTGCAGCGGGCACGACGGCAAACGGGGCTGCCGGCATCGGGCCGGCGAAGACGAGTCCAAGCAGGGTCATTGCCCCCATCACCGCGATCATGAGCGCTCCTTTCGAGACTCGGCGGATTCTAAGCGCTTCGGAGCGTTCGGAAGCTTCCCGCTCCGGCGCCCGGGGCCGTAGGCCGCTAGACCATCGTGTAGTGGATCCTGGCACCGCCGTCCTTCTCGGGCAGCACGAGCGTCGCCTGGATGACGTAGGGCGCCTCGCGAGACAGCCACCACGTGCTCGAGCCGTAGAGCTTCGTCTCGATCTGAACGACCCACGTGTCGGCCGTCTTTCCCTTTCCGGCCGGCACGGTCTCGCGGCCCGTGACTCTCAGATGGATCCAGTCCACCGCGGCGCGATCCGTGTCGAATTCCGAGAAGTCGACCTCGTAGCCCTCCCGCAGCGGGAACGCGTCGACCAGGATGCCGTACATCCCGTCGTAGAAGTCGAGGACGCGGTGCTCCACCGTCGCCACGTAGTCCTGGGCGAAGTCGTCCCCGGTGCCGGGCTTTCGCTCGAAGCGGATCGTCCGGCCCTCGGACTCGAGGTGCCGGCTCTCGCCGTTGTCGCTCCGCGTGTAGTCGAAGACGTGGAGGGCCATGGACTTCGGATCGAAGACGTCGACGAACGTGATCCGGATTCCCTTCTTGTACTCGGCGACCTGAGTGCGCTTCAGAGCCGGCCGCCCTCGGTAGGAGACCGATTCCATCGCGTCCGTCCAGACGCCGGCCTCGACCGGTGCCGAGCCCGGCCTCTCGATCGAGAAGGTCCAGCGATTCGTGTAGGGACGGAGAAAGGATCCGTCCACGGCGGCGTCGCCGCCCTCGACGCGCCGAGCGTCCTGCGCGTCGGCCGTCGCGGTTCCGATGAGTATCCACAGCGCGACGCCAGCCGCGGCGGACACGGCCGCCCCCGAACGATGCGCCATGCTTCGCATGAGAACCTCCTGGCCGATACCCCGACGCCGCGACGGCCCATCGCAGCGAACGGATCGCGCCGAGGAGTCTTTTCGCGCCGTTCTTGTCGAATGTCTAGAGGAAAGGGCCGAACGTCCGTTCCGGACGGCCCAAGTCGGCTTTTCGGCGGCGGGCGAAACCGGGATCCCGCCCTCTAGAATGCCGTCGATGCCCCCTCGCGACGCTCCCCCACCCTCGTCCGGTCAGGGAAGCCGCGGCGCGCGAAAGAGCCTGGTCGACTCCTGCTCCCGGCTCATCCGGCGCCTCGAGAAGAGCGACTCCGTCCTGCTGCTGACCACGAGCACTCGGTATCGAGGAGAGGCCTGGGACGTTCCGAAGTCGACGCAGCTCGCACGGCGCGTTCGGGAACACCTGAAGGAGAAGAAGAGGCGCGTCACGCTGCTCGACGTCCCGGCGCTGCGGATCCACACCTGCGAGGGCAACGTCAGCTCCGGGAAGGGGAACCGCTGCGGCCTGCTCGAGGCGAAGCTTCCGGACCGCTCCAAGAATCCGACGGGCCATCACCGCTGCTGGGCGTCGATCAACAACGACGACGACGAGCTCTACGTGGTCAGCCGCGAGCTCTTCCGCTCGAGGGCGGTCGTCTTCTTCGTCTCGGTCCGCTGGGGGCAGACCAACAGCGTGTACCAGCGGCTCTGGGAGCGGCTCACCTGGATCGAGAACCGCATCACGACTCTCGGAGAGGAGCCCATTCCCCAGCTGAAGGGTCTCGAGGCGGGGATCGTCGTCTTCGGCCAGAACTGGAACGACGCGCAGGTCCTGAAGACCCAGCGGCAGAACTACGAGTGGTTCGGCTGGAAGACGCCCGAGGCGCTCAGCTTCTACTGGCAGTACACCCGAGACTCGGAGGACGAGTCGCCCGAGAGCTACCTCCGCGCCATCGAGGAGTTTCAGGAGTTGCTGCGAACCGGGTTCCGATCGTCCGAGGTCCTCAGCGCGGGAAGAAGAGCGCCAGCGTCAGGACGGAGCCGATCGCGAGCGAGACCCACGCGTTCGTGACGAAATAGCCGTAGGCCATCAGCGCGATCCCGAGGATCAGAGGCCTCGGCTCGGAGTGCTTTCGTCCGTAGCGAAAAGCCGCGAAGCCCACGATCCCGAAGAGGATCGCCAGAAGGATCGTGTAGAGGGAGAAGC